>Ga0214921_10000033_pt1 | contig 278792 bp, 256 predicted proteins | sample LL1505_MetaG_FD_177992 | JGI IMG/M metagenome (GOLD analysis project Ga0214921, IMG submission 177992) | Freshwater microbial communities from Lake Lanier, Atlanta, Georgia, United States - LL-1505 | ecosystem: Environmental > Aquatic > Freshwater > Lake | place: USA: Georgia | collected... | reverse complement strand
AAAGGTTTTATTTGTAGGAAACAGACTAATGAGCGAAGCGAATTTGTCTGATTCCATACATAAAACCGACCAAAGGTTTTATTTGTAGGAAACAGACTAATGAGCGAAGCGAATTTGTCTGATTCCATATATAAAACCGACCAAAGGTTTTATTTGTAGGAAACAGACTAATGAGCGAAGCGAATTTGTCTGATTCCATATATAAAACCGACCAAAAGGTTTATCCATGAAGACTAAAATATTATCAAAACCCAGTCTATACATGGATTCATCTGCTGTTGCACCTGGCATCGTCCCTGTTGCACCTGTCATCGTCCCTGATGCACCTGTCATCGTCCCTGATGCACCTGTCATCGTCCCTGTTGCACCTGCCATCGTCCCTGTTGTACCAACATCGCTCGATAAGAATCTGGAGGACTTGTTTAAGGTTATAACTACTGATCATGATTTTTTGGCCAGAGTAAAAGATTCAGTTACAAAGATTATGAAGGATGGAAAAGTCGATCAATACGATGTTCCTGAGATTGTGTTTCTTATTTCGGATACACTCAATTCCAAACCGTCATTCAAGATCACAAAGGAACTCTTACCTCCACTCATTAAGATGTTATACAATTTTATCGTTGATACGTACAAACTCGTTCCCGAGGAGAAGAAGGCTGAAATGGAGCGCCTCGTTGATTCTTCGGTGCGTCTTCTCATGCTACAGCCTGTGGTAAACGAGAAACTCACCAGTTGCTTTTCCTATCTATCGTGCTGTAACTAATAGACGTGCGTCATTGAGACATAATTGATTTCAAATCACAAACAGAATGTTCGTGATTTGTTTTGAGGGGGGAGCCCCCTTAGGCGGGTATGGAGATCGAATTGTCGGTCTTATATCTGTTTACTTGATGGCACAATTGTTACGGCGTCCGTTTAAAATCCTATGGACAAAGGAAGCCGTCAAAACCTTTTTGTCCTACGAAGCATATGATTTTGAAACACGTGTTCCAGGAGCCATGGATTTGGTGAAAGTCTGGCACAGTCTCGATAATCAAACACGGCACAAATCCTACTTGATAAACGCTACATCCTTATTCCCCGAACATGGATACAATATCCACAAGTTTTACCTGAATCAAGAGATTGCACAGTATCTATACAAAAATCGCAGATTTACAGACCGACCCTATCTTACAGATATTTTTACGGCTTACAAACGGCTTTACACAAATCTTCTTGTTCCAACGGTCCCTACATCTCGGTTCATTGATTCCGTGCTTTCATCCGCAAAACCTATAGTCATAGGCATTCAAGTACGTGCTGGTGATATGTACATGGATCGTACAGATCGTCACTGCGTTATTACAGACCCCACCTCAGAACTTACCATCCTCTTTGCTAACATCAAGGATCACGCACGTGAATTAGGAGACTATTCTGTCTTTATTACCAGCGATTATGCCGGCACGACGGATATTGCGAAGTCTGTATGGGGTTCTGATCGAGTCCTTGTCAGTCCAGGACTGCCCCAACATCTGGATAAGAATCCCGGCGGCGATTTCTCTAAAGTCTACGTGGATAACTACATCTTGTCGCAGAAGACGGCACGGTTATACATTTCCGACGGCAGTAATTACGGACGGGTGGCGGCACTCTCTGCCGTTCACGAGTCTCTGTATTCGCTTTCTTGTAAACCGTTGGAAAAGCGACTACTTCTTAGCAAGGGGGAACGTATGTTTTAGTTCCTTGCCAAAAATTGAGGGAGGGCAAGGCTCCCCCCTTGCCCTCATTCCTCCTTCCTATGAACAGCGTAGCAGCATCGACAGAACAGTATACTCAATTCACCGATAAGGAACATGTCCTGGAATTGCCAGGAATGTATATCGGTTCGACGGATGGTGTCACGGAGCCTCGATGGGTCTACAACAATACCACACATGTCATGGAATGGCGACCTGCGCAGAATGTACCAGGCCTGCTTAAGATTGCGGACGAGGTGCTCGTCAATGCAGCCGATCAGGTCGTGCGGATGCGAGATCGTATTGCGAAGGGACTGGCGGACGGCCACCCGGTCAAGCACATCGACGTGACGATTACGGACACGGCGATTACCGTAAAGAACGACGGCGACGGTATTCCTGTCAGCGTCCACGAGAAGACCAAGTTGTGGGCGCCTGAACTCATCTTTGGCAACTTGCGTACTTCCGCCAACTATGATAAGACAGAGGAAAAGACGGTGGGTGGAAAGAATGGCTACGGAGCCAAGTTGGCCAATATCTTCAGTCATTCCTTTACCGTGGAGACGGTGGATCACCGCATGAAAAAGAAGTATGTTCAAACGTGGTCCAAGAACATGACTGTTGTAGGCAAGCCCAGTGTCACAGCATCTTCTGCAAAGCCTTACACCAGCATTTCCTTCACTCCTGATTTGACTCGGTTCAAGTGGGAGGGAGGTGCTGTCCCTACAGCCATTCCTGCGGATATGATGGCGATCTTAATGACTCGTGTCATTGATATTGCTGGGTGCGTCAGCAAGGACTGTAAGGTTACGCTGAACGGCGCCGTCGTCGGTAGCAACACCTTTCCCAAGTACATGGATCTGTACCTGACTCATGAATCGGATACGGCAACTGTAGGGTCCGTTGAAACGGAAGGGCCTGCAGCTGCGGCAGTAAAGGCGAAGAAACTCGTGGCGTACGAGCAGGCCGGTGAGCGTTGGGAAATCGGTGCGATTCTGACACGGGATCTGCACGGTGAAACGCCCCCTGATGAGAAGCATATCTCCTTTGTCAACAGTATTGCGACTCGTCGTGGCGGCAAGCACGTCGAGTATGTGAGCAAGACGGTGCTGACTCGCTTCTGTGAACTGGCCAAGAAGAAGGCGAAGTTGGATGTCACGCCTGCCATGCTCAAGGATTCCGTTGTGTGGTTTGTCAAGTCGACCATCGTGAATCCCGACTTTGATGCTCAGGCCAAGGAGGTCCTTACGACTCCTGCGACCAAGTTTGGGTCGACGCCTGAGATATCCGATAAGTTCCTCGACCAACTGATTAAGATCGGACTGCTGACGGAGGCCCAAGCGCTTCTGGATGCGAAGCAGGCCCGTGACGCAAAGAAGACGGATGGAAAGAAGAAGGTAAGTATTCGTGGGATTCCTAAGTTAGATGACGCCCTCTGGGCAGGTACTGCAAGATCCTCCGAGTGTACGCTGATTCTTACAGAGGGAGATTCAGCCGCTACGACGGCCATTTCCGGTCGTAGTGTGGTAGGTCATGAACGCTACGGTGTCTTTCCGCTCAAGGGGAAACTTCTCAATGTCAAAGATATCAGCGTCGCAAAGAAGACAGCCAATACGGAATTGGCTGCATTAAAACAGATTATCGGTCTGGAAACAGGCAAGGACTATAAGGACAGCAAGTCGTTGCGATATGGTCGCATTATGATTATGACTGATCAGGATGTGGATGGCTCACACATCAAGGGACTTCTGATGAATCTCTTCCATACAGATTGGCTTTCCCTATTGAAACTCCCCTTCCTGTGCTGTTTGCTGACTCCTCTACTGAAGGCGACGAAGGGCTCCCAGACGTTGTGCTTCTATTCCGGGTCCGAATTTGAGGCGTGGAAGTTGACGGCCGAAGCGAGTGCAGGGACGTGGAAGACCAAGTATTATAAGGGTTTGGGCACGAGCACGGCAGCCGAAGCCCGTGAGTACTTTGAGTCCATGAATGTGGTCGAGTATACCTGGGACTCCCTCTCGGATACAACAATAGACCTTGCCTTCAATAAGAAACGGGCCGATGATCGTAAGGAGTGGCTCGTGACTTACGATAAGGATAAACACCTGCCTGTCACCAAGGGCCATTCCAAGATTGCCTACACTCAATTCGTCCACGAAGAACTGAAACACTTCAGCAATTACGACAACATCCGATCGCTACCACACGTAATGGATGGACTCAAGCCCAGTCAGCGTAAGATTCTATGGTCGGCGTTCAAGCGTAATCTGACGTCCGAAATTCGAGTAGCGCAACTTGCAGGATATGTCTCTGAGACGGCGGCGTACCATCATGGCGAGATGTCCCTCACAGGAGCCATTGTAGGAATGGCACAGAACTTTGTAGGCTCCAACAATCTAAACTTGCTGGCCCCCAATGGTCAGTTTGGGACTCGATTAATGGGCGGCGACGACTCCGCATCACCAAGATACATCTATACCCAATTAATGCCGGTTGTAAGATCCTTGATTAAGAAGGAGGACGACGCCATTCTGACCTACATGGAGGATGATGAACTCAAGGTCGAGCCTGAGACCTATCTTCCTATTGTGCCACTGGTACTCATCAATGGTGCGCTTGGTATTGGAACGGGGTTTTCAACGAACATTCCTCCCTACAATCCCGTCGATGTAACGGGGGCGATTAAGAGCCGGCTTTCAGGGTCGAAGACCTCGTTATCTGATACGGCCTTAACGCCCTGGTGGTACGGATTCCGAGGCACAGTTCGTCAAGCCCCTGGAAATCCTCACGAGTGGATTACAAAGGGTTTATACGAGTTTCAGGGTGATGAGACCATGACGGTGAAGATTACCGAGTTGCCCGTCGGATGCTGGACGAAGGATTACAAAATCTTCCTTGACAAGATGATGACGGATCAAGAGGAGGCGAAGGCCGAAGCCAAGAAACTGGGAATTGCAGCGCCCCTATCCTGGATCAAGTCATATGAGGAGGCGTATACAGATGTAAAGCCAGACTTCATCATCTATATGGACAGCGATGCTTACTATACCGGATTGGCCTATCCCTCGCAGTTTGAGAAGCAGTTCAAGTTGGAGACCAGTCATCGTACAACAAACATGGTGGCCTTCAATACCAAGGGTCACATTCACAAGTACTTGAACACAGGCGAGATACTTGAGGAATTCTATGGAAAGCGACTGGATGCGTATGGTGAACGAAAGGCGCATGAACTGACTCGACTTGCAACAGAGTTGCGGGAACTTCAGGCTCGACTGCTCTTTGTCAAGGCCGTAGTGGAGAAGCGACTGGTCATCGCCAATGTCGAAGACGAGGCGTTGTTGCTAGCATTGAAGGGACTTGGTTTGCCGGCACTGTCCGAGGGTGAGGGACTCAAGGGCTACGAATACCTGCTTCGAATGCGTGTGGACAGGCTGAAGGCGTCGGCAGTAGCCGAACTGGAATCCGAGGTGGCCAAGGTGCGAGCCTCTCATACAGCACTCGCAGGCACGAGTTCCGAGACTCTGTGGCTCAAGGACTTGGATGAGTTTGCTTCCGGCTGGACAGACTATTGCGCATGGAGAGAGTCCTGCTATGCTTCTTCTACGGCGGCGCCTTCCTTGAAGAAGAAGGTCGTGCGAAAACCAAAGGCGTAATAATAAAAAAATAAAAAAAAGACACTTACTATTTTTAATAATAAACGTCTATATGGATTACAATATCTAAAAAAACGGTTTGAAGGGCAGCGACTTGGTTCCGGCACTGCTCTGGTTCACAGGCTGCTCGATAGGAATAGGCAAGGTGCTGATATCATTCAGGTAGGTTTTGTACATAGAAAGTTCCGCCAAAATCTTAGGCACGCACCAGGCCGAGACTCGCTCATCCAACTCGGCAATTTGCCCCGGAATGTCTTCGTCCAGGTTCCTGCCGTACCACAGATAAATGGCTCGCATCACCATGAAGAGATCATCGGTCCCCACAGGGTCAATGATTTCTCCGGATTTGTCAAAGACGGCTCTACGGATCTTATTTTGAATAATTTGAAAGTTAGCGGCCGAAAAGTAGGCCTGATTTAATACACTGCGTTCCAAATTACCCCGAATACCACCACTTCCTGCATTACTCGGAGCCTTTGTAGGGTAATCAAAGCCGGGCACCTGGATATTACCCTCGCCTTCTAAAATAGATACTCTCCCTGGACTTTGCATATCTGCGATATCTGCCATCTCCTGTTCCGGCGTATTATTTTTTTTCTAAGAGCAAGATATAACCGAATGACTTCCGTCCGAGCCTCCTATGGTCAAGTTCCCGCTAACAAGTTGTACGTCAACATCGCTGCATGCTCCAACTTTATCTTCGACTCTAACCTCAGCAGTGTTGCATGGAGCCAGGGCGGCACTGGCCTGATTGCTGGCCAACTGTCTACTGTTGGAGCGGCTATCTTCCGTGATCTTGGCACGACTCTTTACGTCCCATCTCCTACGCTCGTCCCCGTCGGTGCGGTCCCTGGTATCTCCACGGTCCTTCGCAAGGTCCAACTCATCCCTGTCGGCAACCCAGGCACCTTCGGTGTTGGTGGTACCTATGCCGGTACTGATGTGGACTACTTCACTGGCTACATCCAACTGGGCGGTCTCCAACAGGGCGGTGGCGGCAACGGTGCCCCCACCAAGTTTGCTCGCCTCAACTAAACACTTGGTAAGATTCCGACTTTTTTTAGATTCTCCGAGATCCACTTTGTGGATTCTGAAAATGCTTCAGACACCTTTACAGATTGTCTGTACAGCCCCTATTGATATTCACGAGTCTAAAACTATTTTCTCAGAACAAGATATAAACGAATGACTTCCATTGGATCTGGGTATGGTCAAGTTCCCTCTAACAAGTTGTACATCAACATCGCTGCCTGCCAATCTTCTATCCTTACCTCCAACGGCACCCCTCCTGCTTGGGTCGCCGACGCTGATGTCACTACTGTTCTTCAGACTGTAGGAGGCGCCATCTTCCGTGATCTTGGTACAAGTCTTTACCTCCCATCTCCTACCAATGTCCCCGTTGGTGCGGTTGCTGGCATCTCCACCTTGTTTCGCAAGGTTCAATTCATCCCCCCCGCACCTATCGGTGCCTTCGGTGTTGGCGGTGCATATGCCGGTTCCGATGTGGACTACTATACTGGCTACATCCAACTGGGTGGTCTGCAACAGGGCGGTGGTGGCAATGGCGCCCCTACTAGGTTCGCTCGCCTCAACTAAACACTTTGTAAGGTTCCGACTTTTTTAGATTCTCCGAGATCCACTTTGTGGATTCAGAAAATGCCTTAAAACTTTTTTTCTCCGACCTAGGTATAAACAAATGACATCTGTTACCTCTGGCTATGAAGTTATTCCCTCCAACAAGTTGTACGTCAACATCGGCAACGTGAGTGCCCAGGTGTACACGTCCAGTTTGGGCGTTCCCACCTGGATTGGAGTACAAACTGCCACCAGCACTATCTCCACAGTACTGGGCACGGCCGGTTCTGCCATCTTCCGTGACATGGGTAAGACTCTGTATGTCCCTACTCCTAACCCCACCCCCGTCGGTGCGGTCGCTGGTATCTCCACGGTTCTCCGCAAGGTCCAACTGGTTCCCGTAAGCACCCTCGGCACCTTCGGTGTTGGCGGCCCTGCGTCCGGACTTGACACGGACTACTTCACCGGCTACATCCAACTCGGTGGCCTCCAACAGGGCGGTGGCGGCAACGGTGCGCCCACCAGGTTTGTGCGCCTCAACTAAGCGGTTTTTTAGACTCTTCTTTATTATTCTCAACACAGCGTTTGGCTCTGTGTTGATATTTTTTTAAATATATATCTGGAATAGAATGGGCGACTCTGGCATCTACACACAAGATTTTACACGTCTTCTTCCTGGTGGAGGCAAGGTCTCCAATGGGTTCACGCTCGGTAAGGCCCTCTTTTGGATCATTGCACTTGCGCTAAACGGTGCCCTAGCGTACTTTTTGTACAGTATCCTGAACCGTCAAATCTCCGGTCTTCTGGTCTTTCTGACGGTACTCTTTATGACTTATTTCTACTACGTCAAGATCTTTATTGTCAATAAAGTTACATGGCCTCCTATCACAACCTCTTGTCCCGATTACCTTACGCTTATCCGCAGACCTGCAGCCAATGGGAATCCTGCCTCCCAAACCTGTGTGGACTTTGTAGGTGTTAGTAACAACGGAGGTCTTAAAAAGTGCGATCCCAAAAATCTTGATGCCTGCCTGACCAATCCCCAAATGCATTTCAACCCTCCTTCCTCGACGGAAAGCATTAGCACAGTGCAGGATCGTGTCTTATCTGCTGGTTTGATTTGGACCAGTCTGTTTGGCGATGTGTAAATGCGTTAAAAAATAAGTTTAGACCAAGGTGAAATCATTGGTCTAAACTACACCCCTCGTAAAATCATCAATGGCTACCTTGCACGCCGATCTCATTGAGTCTTTGACCCGTTGGGCAACCTCTCCCTTTCCACGAACCTATAATGCCAGTTTCTTATATGGACCTCCTGGTATTGGTAAAACAACCTTGGCTCGTGTTGCCTTAGAGAAAGCCAATCATCGTGTCGTTGAATGGAACGCTTCTCAGCATCGTCATAAATCCGCAGTCGAAGAAAGTCTTGTGCCCCTCCTACATTCCTGTAATGTGGCTGATTTCTTTTCAGAAACAGGACCCCGACCCCTCGGTATCATTCTCGATGAGATCGACGGTATGTCCGTTGGCGACAAGGGGGGGCTCGTGGAACTTCTACGCATTTTGAAAGACTACAAAGGAATCAATGCCATCGTCTGTATTTCCAACGAATGGATGGAAAAGAAGTTTCAACCCTTTCTCAAACTTTGCCAGACCTTTGCTGTCAAGGCGCCCACCGCCCTAGACGTTGAAACTCTCCTTGTAAACCGAATTGGTGGAAGTCAATCCTACAAACAATTGGCTACAGATTTACTTGGGATTCACAATGGCGACCTACGAAAAATACTTCAATCGGTTGACGAAATAAAGACGAAGCCCCCTTCTGTAACAAACATAATAGAATACAATGAAGCAAATATACTGAGTTCCAACCGTATTCGAAGGAGTGAGACCATTCGGACGGCTGTAGGTCAACTGCTACGAGGGCGTATGGACATGGCAGCCGATGTACCTCTAAACAATAACGACCTGAACTTGGCAGGACTGCATTTACACGAAACGCTCCCCACCTGGTTGCGACGCTTTATAGGAAACAATGAAAAAGGCTATCATATGTATAAACGTGCATTCTCTGCGATTCTGAGCAGTGATCGTCTCGATTATTACACCTTTTTCTATCAACACTGGACCTTATTCCCTCTCACCTACCAATCCAAACTTCAATCTGTGAATCAAATGCTGTTTGCACCTGGTGGAGTAGAAGATGAATCTACGGCCTCTTGGGCCGATGATGCCATGGAATACACGGCAGTCCTTGCGAAACAGTCAATGTTGTACAATCAATTTCGATATCTCTGTGAGATGCGAGATGCGTATCAGCAAGCCGATGCAGAATTCGATGGCGGATTTGATAGTACCGTTTGGAAAACGAATCTCTTTTTGAATGCGGCCTCTGTATCTTTGGATACTAGCGGTGCCAAAAAACCAGGACATGCGATATGGGAACACGGTGACTTTTGGAAGGCGCAACTACCTACCTGGTTTCCCTCTGTAGATCCAAGCCGGTTTATGAGGCTCCTACAGTCGCTTGAAGTCCCCCATCCGATTCCCTTTCCTTCGCTTTAATTTTATGCTTAACAGGTAAGTGGATGTCTCTGGATCCTGCGCAAAACAAGGCACTTGGATTATTGTTAGATACACCTTACCGCAGCGTAACAGGGTATATAAATCCAATCATGAACGATCTTCGTGATATACCAGAGAATCTTGGCAATGCTGAGAAGTTTAACACCTATGTGAGGTACTTGCCTGCTTACACAGATGCGACTACATCTAGTGCTAGTGCCAATTCCGTCGAAATTCCAGGAATTATTTTACACAAAGGTGCCAGTTCCACAAAAAAAACTCTTAGTTATGTAACTTCAGGAACTTATGGTAAGGTCTATAAGAATGCGGACATCACAGTTCTATCTACAAATATATGGAAAACAGTCACTATACATAATGCGCAAGATATAAAGGATACATTTATGGAGGCGTTTGCATTAGCCATATTAGGATCCGATTTCGATCCAGAGATTCGTGAATCTACATGCGCAATTACGGGATTTTATCGACCAACCCACATAGGAAACCCCCTTGGACATGGACATGAGGCGCCAAGTTATGGGTACAACCTTGTTATACGAATGAAGTCGTACCAAACCTTACAAAACTACCTAGGATATGGGTTTAGAGATTTGAATAATATCAAGAGAATTATCCATAAAACCGCAAATATACTTCTAAAACTTAGAGAACGTTACAATTTTCTACATTGCGATTTACATAGGGAAAATGTGATGTTCAACCCAGAGGGATCCCCTGTTTTCATTGATTTTGGACGAGTGAGTCTCACAATCGGGTCCACACGGTATGCAACAAATGAATATGCAAGAATCGGATTTTCATATGACATGCTTATGTACGTAATGTCATTATATTGTTATATGCGTAATAATGGTTTAGCACCACGTACACAATTGAATAACACGTTTAAAGAAATATTAATGTATGGTGGTAGCGATTTGTTAGATTTTTTTACTACACGGTATCAATTTCCACCTCCTAACGAATGGTTTGGTACATACAATTTTGAAATAGGGAAGATCTATGCCGGCAGAGAAGGCGGACTATATAGAACGAGTAAACCGAATAATAGTGGAGTCTACATACCAAAGCCCACCCAAGAGGAAATGACGAATCATATTATTAGCATTCGTAATCAATCAAATGTAAGAGGATGTCTTAATTGCGTAGGGAATGCTTATAAATGTGTAGGCAATGCTTGTACGGCTGCTAGAAATTATTTTACGAAAAAAATAAAAACAAATCGTCGCAATAAGACACGCCGGTCTACGAAGCGCCGATAAGCCAGAACCACTCACAATAAGGTAGTGATCCAACTGAAATCCATCGCTAACATACAATCCAGTTCAAGAGCCCGTCCCCATAGTTTCGCCTCCTTTGCCTCAGGGTCCATCGCTAAGCGGATCTGAGTTTCCTCACACTTTTTCTGATTCCATACACCGAGGTTTCGTAAACAGGTGGCCATCGCTTCTGGATCTGGATTCAGTTTCTGTAGGAGCAGTTGTTCCCGTAACTTATCCACAGACAGAAAGGGACGGGTTGTGGCTCCCTGTCGTATCGCCGGCCATCCTTTCATCTTGTTGAAGGATCCTTCAATCGCCACAATATACGCATTCGCAACCAGTTTACGATCGTGTTGCCACTGTTGCGGTTTACAATTGTTGATCGCATTGAAGTAGGCGATGGCCTCCGTTTCGTTACTAACAGTTTTCTCACGTACTACGACTGTAAAATCGGGTTCAAAGCAAGGAGGTTGAAAGTGCTCCTTTAGCAAGGCAGCTCGATGCTGCCCATCGACTATATAGGTCTGCATAACTTGGTTATCAGCCGCATCTAATTCAGGATATTGTATTGTACAATACCCTGAATCAAGGTAGTGGATCTTAGATCCGATCGCCTTTCGTAAATTCGTAACATGTTCCGTATTCAAAATTCGATTGCCCTTCCAAATAGGAATCACAATCAATGCTTGCGCCGACATTTTTCGTAACACTGATCCATCGTGAAAGGTGTGTAGGCTGTTTGTAGAGTCCATACATCTTCGGTTATGGATTCCATGTGTTCAATTTTTGTTCAGGCGTGTGTGATCCCTGTCTGCAGTTCATTATCGTGATATAGATGTACAACTTCCAGAGGTTCTGTTCGTCCAAGTCGCACGGCTCTCCCTACAATCTGTTGCTCCAATTCCGCTGCCATTCGATGAAAGAGGAGCACGTGAGTGGCCGATTCCATGTTTAATCCCGCTCCCATGTTCCTCGCATTTAGAAAGAGTACACTATGCTTGCCCTCTCGGAACTCCCTCAACAATTTCGTAATTCGGGCTTGACTCCCATTCACGGTGGCGTGACTGATGTTTGCGTCTGTAAGTGATGTATTCAACCCCGAAAATGTGGCGTCATAACTACTGAAAATGAGCACACGGGCCGCTGGATTCTCCTTCAAAAATGTAATACAGGTCTCCTGCTTCCCTAACTTCTTCTTTACCACCGTCATTTGCACGACTGTGTTAGTCTCTATGTTGTCGCCCAGCACCTTGACCGATTTTAGATCCGTAATCCTGACACGGCATAAGGGACACGAGGCTACCCGTTTTAAAGATTCACATAGGCATCCAAAGCAAAAGATCTGCGAACAGCAAGGCGTCAAGGCAGGATTCGTGGCATCGCAATAGCAAATAGGACAATTATGTTCCTTGGCTCTTTTAATACGGTCTTCGACGGCGGATATACGACTTTCAATACTCGCAATTTTCTGTTCGCATGTTTCAAGCGACTTGGTTCTTGCGACCTCACTACTATAAGTAATCGTCTTCTTGAATTCGTATGTTTTCTTTGCGTTATCTAATTCTGTGAGCCAGGACGCCGTCACAGCCGAGGTCAATTCTGACTCCGAATGCGCCGTCATTCCAACACACTCCAAGGCCCCTTTGACATCTCCTGCGTGAAGACGCTCCATCATCTCTGGACTAACAAAACTCTCCAATACTCGTAAATTCGCCGGTGTGGCACACATGATGGTGCTATGGGAAATGAGTGGATTCGTAAAGGATTTGCGAATGGCTTCTTCACTGGAGTGAATGATGGCCCTTGAGGATTGCGAGAGTACCGCCTGGGATGATGGATGTGTTTGGAGCCGATCCGTACCGCACATCCTACGTACAATGTTCATGTGCCGACATCCTGGAACACTGAAGTAATTGTTATTATATACTGACTTGTGAATCCGTGTAATCAAGGATGGCGAGGTTTCTGGCAGAGGCATGTACACAGCCATAATATTATAGTAACAACCGCCTGTAAATATTAAATTCATCCAACTGGCTGTAATAAACCAATAAAAACGTGCGTGTAGATCGTCGTGATCACTTGTAAAGGTAATACTGTCGGCTTCGTCAATAAAGAGACGCTGCCACAAAATGCTACGACAAGGATGAGAAGCCTTAAAGGTGGGCCACATGGTGCTACTCACTACAATCAAGTCGTAGGTTTCTAACTCCGTCATAATGGCGGGATCCGATGTTTCCGCCTTTCGTTTCAGGATCTTGGCTCTGATCGTCGTATCTCGTGTAATATAGGTCTCCCATTGTTGAATCAGTGCATGAGGAACAATAAGAAGACTGGTGGTAACCTGTCGTAACTCGATCCCTGTCGCTGTCTTTCTCTGTGATTTCTGACGGAGCAAGCCAATGTCCCTGCCGTCGCCCAAGATCTGAGTATGCCGAGTCACATATTCTGTATACAGATCGGAGGGTGCCGGCTGTTTTACTAAGGCTAATGCTGTAAGAGATTTTCCAGACCCGACCTTATCGGCTAAAATGCCATAGGATGAAAAGAAACGGCCTCCGTCAGATTCCCCTGGAAGGGCGTCGACAAGAATACCATCTTGTTTTGATTGTTCCAGGGCCAAGGCGGCGGCCAAGGAAGTTCGTTGATGATCCATTAAGGGTGTTGTAATCCAGGAGGGAGTAGGTGCTGTGGGGGCTGTTTCTGCAAGTTCTTGGCTATACAGGGCCTCAAAAAAGGACCACAGCCGTCTTCGTGCTTGGAGAGACATAGAGGGCTAGTATTGCTTCAGTTCCATAATTTTAGGCCCAAGTATGTAGAACGATGGGATGCTGCGCCTCCAAACCAGCCATGATCCATGCACCCCCTGAACCGGTTATAGAACTCCCAACAATGGATCAAAATCCAATGGTGAAGGTAGGTGAAGAAAAAGCAGACACAACGATCGAACAAGAAAAAACGGTCATTGATACAGTTGCTAATACTATAACACTGGCAAATCAGGGAACAGAGGCTATCGCAGAAACCGTGGCTATCGCAGAAACCGTGGCTATCGCAGAAACCGTGGCTATCGCAGAACCCGTGGCTATCGCAGAAACCGTGGCTATCGCAGAAACCGTGGCTATTGTTACAACGAATGCATTCGAGATAAAATCAGAAAATGTCACAGAAGTCGTAAAAGTTGTTGTTGATTCGATAAAATCTAACTACAATCCTACACAAATAGAAATGTACAAAGAATCCATCGGCTCCATTCCAAAAGCGACTGCCATCTAGATTACAGGTCTAAACAGAAGACTACAAAGAATCGGTAATGACCTCCACATGGCCCACCAGCATCTCGCCCACCTTTCCCCCTGTAAGCATTCTTACGCCTACCTACAATCGTGGTAAGTTCTTACCATATTTGTATGAATGTATCAAGGCACAAACCTATCCCAAGAATCAACTCGAGTGGGTGATCTTGGACGACGGAACCGAGTCTGTGGAGGATCTCGTAAAGACCTTCAAGGACATTCCTATTCAGTATATTCGATCCGAAACCAAGGTCAATGTCGGCGCCAAGCGCAACAAGTTGCACAAGATGGGCAGAGGAGCCATCTTTGTCACCATGGATGACGACGATTATTATAGCCCCGAGCGTGTTAGTCACGCTGTCATGACGTTAAGAAGTCGTAAGGCCAATCTTGTAGGAAGCACTCGTAATTTCCTATATTTCACCGATGATCAAAGCATTTGGGAAACAGGTCCCTACGCCCCCAATCATGCCACCTTTGGTACAATGGCATATACGAAGGAATACGCTCTCTCGCATCCCTGTGATGAAACAGTCACGCACGCTGAAGAATTGAGTTTTACCAACAAGTATTCCGAACCTCTTTTTCAGTTAGATCCTATGAAGGTGATGTTGGTTATGTGCCATACGAAGAACACCTTCAGTAAACACAAATTGCGTGACTCTCCTAGTCCTGTTATGAAGACGACCTCCTTCAAGTTAAAGACCTTTGTAAAAAGCGCCCCACAACGGGACTTTTACACCAGCATTGATGCGCCCTAGAGTTTTCTACACCTTGAATAGGAATGAATAACTTCTTAGAATCGGGAATAGGGTCGTCATCGACGAGTCCCTTGGTCAAAGGAATGCCTGCGAACATCCTTCTATACGTAGTGATGGGCTTAATTGCCATCTTTATAGGATTCATGTTGATGAACAAGAGTGTTACAATCACAGGCATCTTTGCTTATTTTGTACCCCATTCGTTTCAAGTGTATTATAATGCCAAATATATCTGGCCTCCCACAGGAAATACCCGCAATCTTGTAGCCTACAAATCCGCAATTGGGAACTCCTTTCAAGATGCCTCGTATTCCATTCTGATGGAATGTAAAATACTGGACTCCCGAACCCTGACGTCACAGCCCGTGCACCGTCATATCTTTCATCGTGGCTCCGATGAATTTTCTTCAAACCCCAGTGCCTCTACAGAGTCTTCCTCTGGCAACCTTCCCCGTCGTATGAATCCAGGCGTCTTCTTGGATCCTCTTACAAATGATCTTCTCATCTTTGTCGATACCGTCAGTAGTTCTCAGAGTTATCGTGAGTCTCTCCGTATTCCCGACATCCCTCTCAAGACTCCGTTTCGTCTTGGCATTGTGGTAAATCATCGTACCCTTGACGTCTACATTAATTGTAAATTAGAAGACACGAAGTTACTTCAAGGAACGCCCAAGCCTGTTGAAATGGTAGTGTACGGTATAGCCGGTCCCAACCCTGCTCCTGTCCAACTTCAAAATGTGTATTTGTGGTCTTACGGAATGACCACACAAAATATGACATCGCTATGTGCAACGGCGCCAACCTTTGTAAACACGGCAGCGGTCTGTTCTACCATCCCGCCTCCCTCAGCACCCGAGGTAGGAACCTCCTTGAACAATGTGCCTCTCATCAACGTTATTCAATCGGCCCTGGGCGCTGGATCCGGTCGTGCAACAAACACGGTCTTGGGACAAAATACGAATTTGTATTAGAGTTGCTACAGTATACTATGAATTTTTATTAGTTCATAGTATTACATAGGGTGATGATACTAGTTTTGTTTGGGTGAACAACTTCGCCAAGTCAAAGCAATCGAAAATATAGTGTAAAACCAGATGGAGAACCTAAACTCACCGACACCCAAGACATCTACCTTTGCCAAATATAGTGGCTATATCGTTCCGACTATGATGGTTCTTGTCGTGATCGGTTTGCTTGTCTATTACTTTTGGCCAAGATCCGCCGTGACTACGGTTATGGGTCCCTACCAACTGGTGTCAGCCTCGCCAGTTGTTCTAGAGAATCAACAACTTATACAGCAAGCCGATTTACCGAAGGGACTGGATGAGTCTTACACCTTCTCCTTCTACGTCTACATGAATGATTTGACGAATCCCAGTTTTGCACCTCAAGATGATATGCGATACCACAAATTGCTAGAACTCACAGGAGCCTGTAGCATTTCCCTCGATCCTGTTAACCAAAAAGCCTTAATAGTCATGCGCCCGGCTAGTCCTTCCGGTGTAAGTGATCCCAATACAACCTTAACTGTATCTAACTTTCTAACAAATCGCTGGAATCAATTGGCCTTTACGGTGGAAGGTCGTACCGTGGACACCTACTTGAATGGAGCCTTGATCACATCAACCTTGTTACCAGATGTTCCTCAAGCAGTCCCCACGCAGATCACGCTCTTTCCCATGGTTGGATTCTCGGGACAACTAGGATATGTACAATTATGGCCCAGGCGTCTAACCCTTCCTGAAGTCATAACCAATTATAAAAGTACAAGTGATCCTCGGGGCAAACCATACATCCCTACACCCGGTATGAGTCTTGCTGACATATATTCAATCTTCGCCAATGGCTTTTGCAAGATAGGATTCTGCGTTGATCCACCCAATGATAATCCATTCCAATATATTGATTACAACTATGCGTAGTTAGGATGGTCTTACAAGAAATTTCAACATACAAGTAGAACGAAGAATGAATGCTTCACGGATCCTTTCGCCTGCGCCTAGTTCTTCTAGCACCATGCTGACCTATGCTGTCTATATAGTCATTGCGGTCATTGTCATTGGTATTCTGTACCAATTCACTTTTAAATCTGCGTCACTTGATGTTAGCATCGCAAATGCGATGCAGCCTGGAAATCCTGCGCAAATCAAGTCCATGAAAATAACGCAAGGCGATGTGAATGATGGTAAAATTCGTATCAAACCCGGTGGAGCCTACACCCTGAGTTTCTGGATGAACATCAAGGCATGGGGTGGAAATCAGCCCGGTGCTCCTCAGTCGGTGCTCAACATCTTCGACGATGGTCTTACGGGTCAATCCCTTCTCAGTGTACTTCTCTACCCCAATGACCCTCAAATGATGGTCCGTGTCAACATGGGGTCTACCAAGAATCTATCTCCGGATTTCACCAGCAATACGTCACGTCTCCAATCCTACACAAGCACCATCCCTCTTATCACCCAGGGTATCAATATGCCTCAATGCGATGTCAATGAGATTGATCTCCAACGTTGGATCAACTTTACGATTTCTGTCAATGGTCGCATTGTTGATATCTACTACGACGGTAAACTCAATCGTTCTTGCATCCTTCCAGCCCTCCCTATTAGTTCTGTCGGTGGTCAACAAACGGTGCAGATTGGCGAGGCCGGTGGATTTACGGGTACCTTTGGTGTCATGCAATACTTTGCCTACCCATTAACCCCGGATCGTATTTACTCTATCTACCTGGCAGGACCCGGTGGTCCTCCTACCTTCCTAAGTCTTCTCGAGTCAAAACTGGGAATTAACCTGACCTACACGGCTGCTGCAACTCCCGCAACCACAACAAGTGCTTAGAGCAGAAAATAAAGACTCTGTACTATAGAATGAACGCATCGGGCAGTCTATCTTCGATGGCCACCCCGTTTATCGGTGGAACCGATCTTATTAGTCAACTTGTATTGACAATTGTCATCGTAATCATAGTTTCAGTGATTGCGGCTGGAATTAGTTCTGCGGTTGAGTATTACCAAGCACAGCAACGCAGTAGCGCTATTTTACTGAGTGACACTACAACGGGCCAACAAGTCGTTGCGCAAGACCCCAGTCTCGGCACCCCCATGGTGTACAACAGTGAAAACCAGCAAAATGGTATCGAAATGACCTATTCGATGTTCTTGCTCGTCAAGTCCGAGACCTTTGATGGGAGCAAGATGGCCGACAACCAAACTCCTACCCTCAAACACGTCTTCCACAAGGGCTTCAAGAACGCCTTCCCCGTTATGGCTCCTGGTGTCTTTGTTGAAAGTGTTAACAACACCCTTCGTGTGTACTTGAATTCTGCCACCACCTGGAACAATTACATCAGCATTCCCAACATCCCTGTTGGAAAATGGTTTCATGTAATCATTCTAGTCAAGGGTAAGTACATGGACGTCTACATCAACGGCAACGTGACACAGCGTTACGAATTTGAGGATGTGCCTCGTCTCAATTACGGCAACATCTATGTCATGTCTCCGATTCAGTTTACCTATGCGCCAGCAGGTCAAACGGGCAATAATATGCAGATCACCGGTGCGATGCAAGGAATGGTCTCCAGACTCAACTACTACGGATATGCGCTCACGTATTCCGCCATCGATTCGCTCTATCGTCAAGGCCCCAGTTCTACCATCGTGAACAGTGGTAGCACAGATCTCCCTCCCTACATGCACGATGACTGGTGGGTCAATAAGGCTTATTAGACCACTGAACTAAATTATCTCGGACCTTTATAAGATCCCAGACAATGAATTTCACCCTTAAAAATCTTGGTATTGCAATTCTGTTACTCGTTCTTGTTGATTCTGTATGGTTATTCACTGTAGGTCGCTTTGCGCTCACCATGACTGCTGCAATTCAAGGTGAACCCGTCACGTTTCGATTCCTTCCCGCCTTGGTGGTATACATTGCGCTTGCCTATCTGGTAATTCAATCCGAAAACGTTCATCACGCTGCGCTTGTAGGCGCCGCCACATACGCTGTATACGATTTTACATCGCTGACCCTTCTCAAAAAGTACAGTCCTACCATTGCTGTCGCCGACACTCTGTGGGGCGGTGTCCTCTTCGCTATCGTAAAGGCCCTTATGTTGCGAATTTGATACCTCCCAAACCCGAACTGATTTCCAAGAAATTCAAGATCTCCACGTAGATCTGTAACTCATATGTATAATTCGCACCTACAGGAATAGGTGCGACATCTACATCTATATCTAATCGATCGATGCGACTAATATTCAAGGTCCCTGTGGGTTGTTCGATTTCTGAACCATTCAGAGCAAAACTGTACGTAAGCAAGGGAGACAATTCTCCCTGTGCCATCAATCCATAGTCATAAAAGGGCATAGCATCACCATTCAAATTCTTGTAGGGCACGAACTCACTGAAATACCTGGCGTCTTGGGAATCAAACAGTGCGGTTCCATTGGCCGTAAGAAAGGCCGCTCTGATAATGTCCCGATTCAATCCAGGCAGATTGATGCCCGACCGACCGAGGGATATTAGATTCCCATTAAAAATGGCTGTATTGGGTTGACCCGAAAGTGGCACCACATAGGGTCTATATACACCAAGTGGATTAATCCAATTCGTTAGATTTGTTGGTTGATTTCTGTAAGGAATCGCATCCGATCGTCTTGCATAAAACACAACTCTTGTACTAATATTATGTACATCAAGTCGATATGTATTTCGTGTATTCACGCCAGAAATGATAAAGTTCTGTGCCTGCCGGACGTTGTATCGCAGGGTTTTCGATGTAAACATCCGCTGTTCCTCCGCCTGCACATAGGTATACAACCCCTCCAGAGTCGCATTCAGAGGCCAACCATCAAACGCCGGAATGGCACCCGATATATCTGTTAAGAAATATCGCATGCTTCCACTCAAATCTGTATACTGTCCATACAGATTGTTAAGTGATGTTGGTAGAGGTCCGAAAAGCGCTGGATTGTACGTCGTGTTATACTGATCCGTTGGTTCATAGGGAAGAGATCGTATTCCTGGACGCAATCGCACACCGCTAGGATCCAAGATCGTGTAAAGATTGCGAATTGGTGCCATCACAATCGCAATCTCCACTTCGTGGTATTGAAGTGCTACAAGAGGCAACGAATTGCCAATGTAATCTGAAAACCAAAGTCCCAAGGGAATTCGTAAGACACGTCCCGGAATACTAGGCGAATTGTTTTGGCCCGGTGCTCCTCTCCACGCCACTACATTCGGATAGGCATTCCCCGTTCCAACAAGGTTCGGATCTGCATACAATCCATTCGCCGGATCAAAATAGTCTGCTGTATTTCCCACCATCGAACTCCATTTGTAATAAATATCACTATCCAAATCCAAAAAGGCCCTTGTCGCAATCCATTCTCCCGTAAATTCCTGAATCACCTGTCCCCCCACGGTACAGGTAATCGACTGTATCATACGAGCCCCTAATTGTTTGATCCATGCAAATTCGTAAAGTCGCTGTAAAGTCTGAGAATTATTTATGTAGGCCTTGCTGTAAATATCCGGAATGGTAAGTCGGAGTGTCAAATCACTCAGCAAATCTGCATTACGGGGTATTTTCGCACGCAGAGTAATATTGGCGTCCATTTTCAATAGGTCGGGTCCGTCCAACGAAATCTGAATCGGCTCCTGTGAAAAATGAGTGTATCGTTGAAAGATCTTATAGAAATTCGTCATTTGGGGATTCCCATTGACCAGAACGTTTTCATTTCCATAACATACTAGAGCCAGTAATCCTCCAGGCATTCCTCTACTTGGCCGTACTCATTTAATCTTTAGCCTGTACAGTAGATGAACAACATTCCTGTAAGTCCTGAACCCTCCATGGGCTCTTTCAACGCTAGGACCGGCGATGGAGGTCCCAGTATTTCTTACGAGTACATTATAATCCTTGTTATCGGAATCGGATTACTCGCTGTATTAGCGTACACAGATATTTATCAGAGAGTAAGGGATTATTTCTTACCTATGTTGCCCATCATCCCACCAAACTATAAGCCCGATGCAAGCATATATCCACCCAAGTCATCCTTGTTACCTTATGACAACACCAAGAACCAAACCTGGTGCTTTGTAGGAGAAGACAATACCGGACGCTATTGTGTCAAGGTTCCTGCCACAGATCTGTGCGAGCCCATCCGAACCTTTGGATCTAGAGAATCATGCGAACTCACGGAAGGATCGCAAATGCCACTGGCTATGGTGACGCAAGGGGGTCATAGTAAGACCCCGATCTCAAGTTTACATATTACAGACTCTGCAAAGGCTCTTCCTTTCTTATCATCTAGCGCCCCATAAAAAAGCGTTCTCTAGGTGCGCTTTTTGTGTTCATAAAACCTATAAGTAGAATCCCCTTATAGGATGGACTTTGTTTCCCAACTTTCAAACAGTGTGGCGTATTCTCTTCATCAGGCGACTTATAATCCTGAAGCAGAAGCCTATACAAAACAACAGGCGGCAAAGGCAGAAGCCGAAAAGAAGGCCACCTTGAAGAAGGCTGACAAAGAGAAAGCCGACAAAGAACAGGCGATTGCGAATGCAAAGGCAGCCGCAGATGCCGAAACGGCTAAGAAGGCCGAAGCCGAACGATCCACCTTTTCTCTAAGTCGTCTTCTGTCACGGATCTTTGGATATATGTTTGCGGTCATCCTGATTCTTGGATGTATTGCGCTAGCCTGTGTGGGGGCGAGTTATGCCACCAATCTCAACGTGTATCGACCCCTCCCTCAACGTATTTTTTATGCAGTGTACGGATTCGCCTTTTGGATTCCTGTAGTTCTGTATTCCGGCATCTATCGTGAATGGTGGCTACAAAAGCCTAGCATTACGTATGGACCGTTGCCTCTGTTTGATCAGCCCTTCGAGTACCCACTGCTACAGGCTATGTTCGGATGGACGACCTTTACACCCGATGCCCGAATGGAGAGCCTGAAAGAGTGGACAACAACAAACCCTACTTCATAAATTTCTTGGCCGCCATCATTCCTACAGCCCCCACGACAATCCCAACAAGCAGTGTAGGAACATGAGGAAAGGCGGGTGTACTTGTGATAACTCCCTTTCTCGGCAACTCTCGCATAACACTTATAAACCCATCCCAAGACATCTGAGGCTTTCCCAACGTCGTGTTGACGACATTGTGAATGTCATAGACCCATTCAACAACAGCATCTCGACTACTTGTTTGAATCGGCGTCGATTTCAACGCCTCCTTGTAATGTTCACGACAAATGGGACAGGGAATGACAACTTGAAGAGATTCGTAAAAATTACGAATGCCTTCTTGTTCGGCAGCCGTCGGTTCCTTCGATACACCCAAACTTACAATGTGCATGGTCGTCCAAAAGTAGGGCCCCCATATCCCAGGCCCTACACCAAAGGGTGGAAACGTGCGACTCATCTTCTATTTGTATGAAACAATTTGCGTCGTTACCAAACGAGACCAACACCTAGCGGTCTAAACCCGATCTAGGAATCTCAAGTAAGATGGAATGTTTAAATTGTGGAATCCGTGGACATACGTTCCGGGAATGTCGACTGCCCGTAATGTCCTATGGTGTTATTGCTGTAAAATTCATAGAAGGTGTGCCCCAATATCTCCTAATTCGGCGTCGTGACAGTTTGGCCTACGTAGAGTTTCTTCGTGGTAAATACAAGTCAACAAATCACGACTATATCCAGTTATTATGTAATGAGATGACGATCGAGGAACGGGACAGGCTGCTCAAACATGGGTTCTCAGATCTGTGGCATTCATTATGGAATGGACAACGAAGTCGTCAATTTCGTAACGAAGCCGATACGGCACAAGAAGCCTTTCAACGACTCACTACGACGGGCGATTCTGTAGGAAAGACCTTGGCCGATTACATCGCAACCTGTAATCAAGCGTGGGCGGAACCCGAATGGGGATTTCCAAAAGGACGTCGAAATTTACACGAACATGATCGAACCTGCGCTGTAAGAGAATGGAAGGAAGAAACAGGATTGCCCGAACATGTGCTACGGTTATTGACTGAATCACCCTATGACGAAGAGTATGTCGGATCCAACGGCATTCCTTACAGACAGGTGTATTTTATTGGAGCCTGTGCTCCAACAGTCGCTGCAACTATGCATGCTGAGAATACGGTGATGACCCGTGAAATAGGTGGAATTCGATGGTGTACCTTCGAAGAAGCACTTACGCACATTCGCCCCACCAATACTGCGAAACGGGATCTCCTTACACAATTACATCGTCGAATTACCGTAGGAGATCTACGAGCCAAACTTCAAGCGGCGGTATCATAGATAAACTTTAATCACTATCCCTATCAGATGGAAGCCAAGAATAAGGTGGTGATATCAAAGGAGGTGGTTGCAAATCCTGAGGCACTCAAGTACTATAAGGAAAGAGACGTTGCAGATGTCGTAAGTTCGTGGGATAAAAAAAAACTATCAAATGATACGGAATATACAGTTAGAGATGCACGTGCCATCGTAATGAAGGAACGTAAAATACGACCAGACATGTGGATTCACGAGCGTGAAAAGGTAGCAGGACTTTATCCAACGACGGACGATGCAGAATTTGCGACCCTTGTACAGAAAAAAACAGAATTTGCGGCCCTTGCCGCTCCCTTGCACCCCGACGAGTGTGGAGCCAGTAAGGAAGTCTTTAACACGACTCCCATTCAAAAACTCGTTGCACGCTTTCTTCATCCGTCAACACCCTATCGAAGTGTCTTATTAGACCATGGAGTCGGCGTAGGAAAGACGTGTAGTGCTATTACCATTGCAGAGACCTTTCTCGAAATGATGCCTCACAAGCAGGTCTTCATTATCGCACCGCAAGCCATTGCCGAGGGATTTCGTCGCAACATCTTTGATACAAATCGATTAACAGAGGCATCCAAGGAGCATCAAGTCCTAACCGGCGAACGATGGATCTCCTCACAATGCACCGGCATGACGTATTTACGACTGACCGGCATGGCAAATCACCATGATAAGGAAGAAATTGCCAAGGAAGTGAGCAAACTCGTCAAACAGCGCTATCAGATTATGGGCAGTGTAAAATTTTACAACTGGGTCCAACAGAAATTGAATTCAGTCGTCTTTCCCCATTTCACGGAGGAACAAAAGAACGAGGCAAAAATAAAACTGATTCGAGACCTGTTCGCCGATCATTTGTTGATTGTAGATGAAGCCCATAATTTGCGGGATGTCGGTGCCGGTGGCGAGAAAGAAGATAATGTGATCGAAGAAGTCAGTGTAACAAAAGCCAGCGATGCAGCCATTGGAAAGAAACTCACGCCTGTGCTCATGGATATTATACTATACGCAGAAGGCCTTCGACTTGTCTTAATGACGGCCACGCCCATGTACGACACGGCACCTGAAATCATTTTACTTCTCAATCTGCTTATACTTAATGATACTAAGAATGAGAAAGATATTTTGGATGATGCTACGTTTTTTGATAAAGAGGGGGGTCTCAAGAAGGATCTCGATCCGAAAGACGAGCGTAAACTGAAGCAAATCATTCAACGGTACGTAAGTTTCATGAGGGGCGAGAATCCCACCACCTTTCCTCTTCGCCTAATGCCTTCTGAACAAGCCGGTCTTACCTTCGACTATCCTACAAAGGGTATTTCTAAAGAGGAATCTCCATTGTTATCGGAACGAGAAAAGGATATCTTTGCAGCCTTGCCTCTCGTCATTCATCCTGTAACCCCTGAGTCTCTTGTAGGGCGAAATCTTACAAATATGCTGGCGGATCGTTACAAGGAAGAACGCAGCGGCGAAGCCTTTGTGCCCGATCGTGCGATTCAAATGGGAAACATTCTGTATCCCGATGAATCCTACGGTACAGTGGGGTTTCACACCTATTTCAAAGAATCGACGGTATCCTTCGGATCCTTACGGGCCACGCAACTGACCTGGAATCCCAAAGCCCCACAGACCTTGGAAGATGTCTTCCGTACGAATCTAGTGGAACATAGTCCCAAAATAGCCTCCATTGTAGACCATGTTATAAAGGGGCAGGGTATGTCCTTCCTGTATTCCAGATACATTCATGCAGGTATCATTCCTTTAGCGGTGGCATTGGAACTCGCAGGAGGTTGTCGTGTTCTGGCTGACGGAACACTGGCTCCACTGATCAAACGGGAACTCCTAGGAAAGCCTCGATTTACCTATATTTTATTAACGAGCAGTGACGCCTACTCTCCCAATTTCAAGGGCCTGTTGGAATATGCTACAACCTTCAACTCAGTGGAGGAGGCCCGTGATGGAACCAAGGTCAAGGCCATTCTTGGATCGCAAATTGCAGGAGAGGGTCTTGATCTTAAATGTATTCGTCAACTTCATTTACTAGACGGTTGGTATCACTTGAACCGTGTCGAGCAGATCGAAGGACGTGGTGTACGTTTTTGTTCTCACCAACTGCTACCAAAGGCCTTGCGCAACTGTATTCTGTATTTACACGCTATATCTATCCCAACATATGAAACACCGGATTTGTACGCCTACCGTATTGCGATTGGTAAGGCGCAACAAATTGGACAAGTCACACGCTTGATCAAACGCTATGCGTGGGATTGCGATCTGAACGAAAAGGCGAATAAGATTCAGCCCTATGCGGCCGATGTCACAGATGCCTTTGGTATACAACGATTCACGAAGATGAGTGAGGATGGTATAAAGGTGAAAGATCTTCCCTACACTGCCATCTGCGATTACGAAGCCGAGTGCGAGTATTCCTGTGCGGCGACTGTAAGAAATGCAGAGAAGGATAATTCCACACTTCAAATCACAGATATGCGTCAAACCTTACTCGAATGTGCCGACCTTGTGCTCAAACGATTCAAATCTGAAGATGTTGCTATTCCGTACAAAACACTGTTGAAAACAATTTATAAAATAAAAGGCGTGCCCCACGATTTTGCCATCATGGGGCTCAGAGAGGTGTTGGAAAGCCGGAAATTGCGACGAGATAATGGAAGTATAGGAACTCTCATTTTGAAAAATGGATATATTGTATTTCAGCCTGATCAAGTGACAGATACCGTAATACCCATGGCCATCCGATACGGACGAATTGAAGGACGACTTCCACGCACATTTTCTCTTGGTAGACCGACACTTCTCAGCCCCTTGCCCTCTTTGTCATCTTCTTCGTCATCTTCTTCTTCGTCTTCTTCGTCATCTTCTTCATCTTCGTCTTCTTCTTCTGCTTCTTCGTCTTCTTCGTCATCTTCAATGGAAGCCCCAGCAGAAATTGTAGCAACACCAGAAACAACGACAGAAAAGACTGTCGGATCAAGCACTACCGCTTACGCATCTCTAGACCGTTGGCTAACCGTTCTTACAAAGCAAGTCTTAGTCGAGGGTACAGGTCGTATCGATCCTCCTGCACCTTTTACAGCAGAATCATATGCGCTGTTTACGGGTTGGCGATGGGTGTTTCATCATTTCCGCTCTCTCGGCAAGGAGGTGGTACAGATTGCGGCAGCGTGGTGGATGGACAATGTATGGTCCGCAAAAGAACGAGCCTTGGTGCTCCAAGATCTTGCGATCCTTCCAGAATCAGGATTGACCCCCCTACAGCAAATCGTATACCAAGAATTAATTCGTAAAGAACTATACACCAAGGACATTAAAGGCTATCTCCAGTATGATCCTACAGCCGATCAAGTGATCCAATATTGTGTAAATGAATCAGGAGACTCTGAAGTGTGTGCCTCCAATCTAACAGAGTTCATCGAGGCTGAAATAGGAGCGCCTGTCGATTTGGAGGCCGATACACTTGGGGTATATGGATTTTTGGCCCTGAAGAACGGAACAGTCATCTTTAAAACGCTCAACAAGAGCACAGGAGACACCCGAGGTGCCGAATGTGCAACATCCGCCAACTTGGATCCTCATATCATCCGAGTCCAACTTATTCAAGCACAGATTCGTACTACTGGATCCAACATCCTTCCTCTCTTACTGGATGATTCCAATGCAACGAAACCCGGTGCTGAAGACAAGAAACTGCGCCAAGATGCTGTAAAAGAACGTTACGATCCTCCCAAGAAGAGTAAGTTGGCCGATTCGACACTTGATATAAACCATGTGGCGGGCCTCAGCCTCAAACAGATCTGTCCCTACACTGAATTCCTACTTCGATGGCTGGATCGCATGCCTTCTTCTTCTTCTTCTTCCAAACGAAGAGCCTTCTTATCGCTGATTGATGTGGCAAGAGCGACTGCCGCTGCAAAGACGGTAGCCGAAGCGTCCAAAAAAGCCAGTGGAAAGGCCGTGAAGGCCAAACCTATGGCAGGCGCAAAAAAATGAATCATAAAGGGGGAGTAGAAGATAGGTAGACCATGTACCGAACGATCTTTGTTGATAAACGGATCGAACTGACACCCAAAGAATTATCTGATGCACGAACTTCTGAGCATATTCGTGATATTCTTATGACCAAACTCAAGGAACAAGAAGAAGGCAAATGTAATGCTGAAGGATACATCCGTCCCGGATCCATTCAGATGCTTCGTCGATCCATGGGATCCGCCGAAAGTGGAAAGTTTACGGGCAACTGGATTTATGATTGTAAGATTCGATGTGAAATTCTCAAACCTGTAGCCTACGATCACAAGGATCCTGACAATTCAACTGCGATCATGCCCTTCAAGGTGATTGATAAGAACAAGGCAGGCGTTATCGCCGTCTTTGAAGAGGCTATTCGTGTTCTGATGCCCCAAGACACTCATGCGGGGATTCCTGAATTCGAATCGCTCAAGATCAATGATGTTGTTCGTGTTCGCATGATTCGACACACCTTTCAAACAAATGATCCCTATATCTTGGCAGTCGGTGATTTAGTAATCGACGGCGTGTCCAGTAAGGCGCCTATTGAAGAAGAAGAAGAGGAAGTCGAAGACGACGAAGGAACAACTGCGTAAGGGAGATCCCTCTGATTCCCTTGCTCCATTTTAAATGGCCTCTTCCGGAACGCTCAGCACCGAAGATTATGAGCGACGAAAAGCATTTTTGGAGGATTTGAAAGGTCTTAGTAAATCAGAATATGTTGAAATTCTTCGTATTCTCAAACAACACGATATTGCCGTGTCCGAAAACCACAACGGCGTCTTTTTTAACCTGTGTACATTAACGAAGGAAGCCTTTGAAGCCTTACAACTTTTTCGACGATTTACGGTGAGCAATCGTCTTCAATTGGCAGATCGTGAACTTATGATGTCCTCCCTTACAACGTCACTTGTCCCGACGAAATCTTCCGAATAAGAAGGAATATGAATATCGGACTTAAAATACTTATGTATGTTGGCCTTACCCTATTGATGATTATTCTTGTGCCTATTTTATTGGGAGTTGTTGCACTTACAATTCCGGTTTCCATTGTAATCGGATTCATTGTGGGAATACTATCATGGTTTGGTATTCATCTTATCAAAAAGGATAAGGAAACTCCACACACTCCAACTAGAACACCACGATTAACGTCTCCATCAAGAACACCTCATAGAGATTCACGCAACCCTCCGAGATCATCTCGGAAATAATGTATTTAGTCTATAGAGATGAATTCATCTAGCATTGGCGCAATTATTGGAATCGCATCAATTGTTATTATTGCACTAGCAGTTGGAAGTTACAAGGGTACTGGCGTTATTGGGTCTGCTCCAACAATGTCTCCACGCAAATCAAGTCGTCGGTCTAAACGCTCTAACGCATAATTACACTAATGGTATCATGGTTACATGTGGTGGAGGCTTGGAAATCAAAGGCGGTTACACTGCCTCCGATTTCTATCTATGAAGAAAAAGGATCTGTCGATTTGTTTAAACTTCCTGTATTGTCTACCACTGTAGAAAAACCGATTGTCAAGCCTGTTGTAAAACCTGTTGTAAATAGGACAGAGATCAAACCAGAACCTCCGCAAAATACGGTTCGTTTTGAACGATCTGTGATGACAATAGAGAAAACAGAAACTAAAGAATCACTTATAAAGCCTACGAAATCCTATACCAAAGACCCCCTTTCGATCGGCATGAATCTTAGAGATCCCCTGTACTTTATGGCCTCTGATTTAGTAAAAAGACGTATGGAATGCGAGGAGGCGCAACGTCTCGAAACGGTTATGCGGTCCATCTACCAAGCACAGGGAGGACGAGCCCGTGGATGGACGCTCTCCGGCCTGGAAGCCTTTCTCAAACCCCGAGGAGCCTCCGGTGGTAACATCCATGAATTGATGAAAGCCAAGAGTCCCTTTCTGTGGGACCAAGTCCTAGAAGAAAAGAACACCTCCGCCTTCCTCGATTTCATCTGTGTAGCCCAACGTATTCGTGTCGCCGTCTGGTCCGATGCGACGAAATCAGTGACAGTATTTCCTGCAGCCGATGCGCCCTCCGAAGATGTAACACCCATTCCTCTGTTCCACGTCTATTCCAACGGCTCCGTCAAATCAGAATCCGTGGATAGCAAAACCCTGCCCTCCACGTGTGCTTCCATGGGATACGCTTACCTGCCTCCTCCCTCGGTCATGAAGTCCCTGGCTCATTTGAGTCTGGAGGAATTGAATACCTTGGCCGAGAAACTCGACTTTCACGACTTGACAGGATCCAAGGCGCAACGAGTTGTATTAATTGCTGTTTGGAAGTTGAAACAGCGATTGCTTGCCTAAGTTTACGGACCTAAGTTTACGGACCTAAGTTTACGGACCTAAGTTTACGGATCTAAGTTTACGGACCTAAGTTTACGGACCTAATATGAAGTGTTATGGTATACACATGCCTCCTTATCTTGTTGGTACTATAGTACATTATATTAGCGGTGGTGATAAATATGGTCGAGTGATTGCAGCAAATGATCCTCAATATACCGTTGTTCGTGTAATGGGACCTGGGCCCAACGCATTAGTCATGCTTCCTCAACAAATAGAGAATATCACGCTCGAAAACATCATCCCACCTCTTGTCATGGCTCCTCAGCAACGTCGCCGTCGTAATACACGACGCCGAGTGAATTGTAAAAAAAATCGCAAAAGTCGTAAAAATCGTAAGTAACTGTCTTGATTTGGTAGGAAGATCCTACACTATCAAGCCCTTCGACTGGTTTTTCTGTTATTTCTGGTTTTTCTGTTATTTCTGGTGTTTCTGTTTTTTCTTGTTTTTCTAATGCGATTCACTCGACGGCGTCTTGTTTCTGCTATTTCTGCTATTTCTGCAATTTCTGCTATTTCTGCTATTTCTACTCCACATGGTTGCATAATGATTCCACTATTTTCATAAATTTCAAGTATATCAAACGGAATCGGTGCAAAGCGATAGCCTGTAAGAAATGATTTTGTATCCTCGTTATCAAAGGTTGCTCGCCCAGGAAAAAAGGTTCTTAATTTTTCTATGATAGCACGACGATGCATGTGTAAAGCCCCCCTCCCCGCTACTAAAAGAGGTCGCATATATGCGCCCGATGCGCAATTAAAATCAACGGATTGATTTTCATTAACTCTTAGTTCCCCAGCGCCATAAATTCTATTAATGGGACCCAACGCTGGGTCCCGTGCTATCGCCGAATGTCTAGATCCAATTTCATACAGGGAATAAACTCGTTTACAAACAAACTTTATTGTTACATCTCCTGCCGTTGTGTACATGATCCATGTATAAAGCCCTGGTTCTATCGGATCCGTGATTCTTGGAATATTACTTAACCAACCATCATCTTGGCCATATAACCCACCAGCAGGTTCCGCAAAACGAACATTGCCTTGATCTACTGTTTCAACACACCATGAAGGAACTTCTGGAAAACCTTCTGGTACATCCATATGTATAAGTTTATCCTCTTCATCCATGAAAGGGTTTACACCTGTAAACGCACCCAGACTAACATATGTTGGTACTGTGTTTCTTGCAATTCTTGTGTTTCTTGCGATTCTTGTGTTTCCAAACGCATCTTCAGGCAAACTTGACGTACTACTTGTTACCGTACCACTTGTTACCGTATTTATTTCGTTCTCAAATAATCTACGGCCTGGACGTTGTACAACTAGATTTCTATTATTATTTGAGTTACCTAAAGAAAATTTTACAGACCTTGATGGTCTACGGCCGGTGCCTTCTTCTTCTTCCTTGTTCCGTCGACTCGGTTTACGATTACGATTCATTCTTAAAAGGGATCACGATTTTCCGTTCGGAAAAGTTGAACCCTTCTCAGAAATTCCCACCCCATGTAGAAGAATGTCCATGGAACTCAGATCCAAGGAAAAAGAGGCCCTGAAAAGCCTTTGGACCCTTTGGGCCCAAACTCCCGATACGGAATTGGAGGCCACGTTGCCTACCTTGGATTATACAAGGTTTCTCAATGCAATCAAACACCTCCGCAGTCTCGGATTAAAGGAAGAACCGCAGGAAGTCAAGTTGAACATCATGCTTCCTAACCATCTGCGATTCACCCTCGTGGGAGAAGCCGTCATCCAAGCCTTTTGCCGTGATAACACCATTCAAGGCAAGCCCTTTCACGTCATCCAAAAAGATAGACAGATCGTCGGTAATACAGATGTAGATCTCAAGGATTATGGCGTTCGTATCAAGATTCGCCGGGAGCAGAACATCCCTCTCGACGACCCCCGTGTGGCTCAAGCCCTTGCAAAATGGTCTACCATCCCCAAAACCTTTCGATACATGACCCGTATCCGATTCACGTCCTCCAAGTATCTTGGAATTGTGTTCGATGCGAGTTTTGTCAAACAAAGCAAACTGGATAAACGTGGCTCCTACATCCCCGCCTTGAACTTCTTGGCCGCTGAAATTACAAAACAACCCATTCGCTACGAAATGGAGGTCGAAGCCACCGGTAAAGCAACGGAAGCGTCTCTCATCACAGGCATTGTGAACGTACTCCGGGGCATTCAGAAATCCTATGTTCTCGTGCGCAGAGAAGTGCGAGAGAACGTCCTGACACAACTCTACACCCAAACACAAACACCCCGAGGCAAGTTCCCTGGTCCCAAGTCTGTGACACTCACCCGGGAACACATGGGTCTCACAGTGGAACCCGATACGCCCAACATCCGATACGGAGACTACAACATTACTGACAAGGCCGATGGATCCCGTGCGCTCCTCGTCGTAGCGAAGGACGGCAATATCTTTCTTGTCGACAATCGTGAAACTGTCTACGCTACCAATCGTCGCCTGGACGCCGCCGACACCGCCGAATTTGCCGGCGCTGTTCTCGATGGCGAATGGGTCACACACGACAAGACAGGCAAGTCGGTGAATCATTATTACGCCTTTGATATCTTCAACGGTCGCAAGGGAGAGGATATGTCCGGACGTCCCTTTCTTGTACGTGCTGAAACAGGTGCTACCCGCCTCGCCGCCCTAACGGATGCTATAGGAAGCATAAGCAAGGCGATGGAAACTGTCGCTCACATTCCCGACGAACAGAAACTCAAGATTGACATGAAGACCTTTCAAACGACGACGAATCCCTCCGATCCCGTCGAAATCTTTCACATTGCCGCTGAAGTACTAGACCGTGTTGCAGCGACGGCCCCCTATCACACCGACGGCTTGATCTTTACTCCCAATGCCAGTCCCATGATGAAGTTTGGTACCTGGCGCTCCCAACTCAAGTGGAAGCCCGCCACTCAAAACAGTGTTGACTTTCTCGTCGTGACGGAAAAGGAACTCGACAAGGCGGGACGCCCTAGCCAAGTCGATATGAAGACGGCTCGAGACAATGGATCTGAGATTGTGCTAAGCAAGGCGCTCGGCCTCTTCGTAGCCTCTTCCGCTGACCCCGCCCTCGAAGATCCCCGGGACACTGTTCTGAACAATCGTCCCTATCCTTCCCCCTCCGCCCTTAGCAATCAGTATCGCAAAACCATCTTCTCTCCTGAACCTCCCGATCCCATGGCCGCCGTGTGCTACGTAGCGATTAACGAAGGAGCCATCGATGCCACAGGTGCATCCTCTGTCCTCAGCACTCTGCCTCTTGGAAACACCGACGACACAATTTACTGTAAGGAATCCGGTGATCCGATTCGCAGTCACACCATTGTGGAAATGGTCTATCATCCTGAACGAGCCGAAGGATGGCGGTGGGAACCGATGCGAGTCCGTTGGGACAAGACGGAGCAATTTCACAACGGCGATATGAGTGCTATGAACAATGAACGAGTGGCAAATGATATCTGGAAGAGTATTCATGAGCCAGTCACCGAGTACATGATTCGTAACGGCTCGATCACTCAAGAACGTATGGAAGCCACCGGTTCCGCTGCCGGTACGAAATCCTATTACAAGAGGAAGCCTTCCCAACGGGATCTGTTCAAGGTGCGAGGACTCGCCGATTTCCACAATCAGTACATCAAGACCTTGATCTTGCTATCCAAGACGATTAAGCCCGGTGCGGCCGTCTTTGATATGTCTGTAGGGCAGGCTGGCGACTTACACAAGTGGCTCCACGCTCGAGTGGGATGGGTGCTCGGTTCGGATATTGCACTCACAGGCTTGACGGATAATAAGAACGGAGCCTATCGTCGCTATCTCGAGCAAAAATCGAGACGCAAGGTGCCACCTATGATCTTCGTACAAGCCGACAGCACGAAACCCTTTCACGATGGTTCTGCTGGCATTACGCCCCTTGATCGTACGATTCTCAGGACCCTGTGGGGTGAGAATGAAGAATCGGCGCCTCCTGCTGCCTTAGAACTGCGTGGACGTGCGGCCAAGGATCGCTTCGATGTATGCTCCCTTATGTTTACTCTCCACTACTTCTTCGAGGATATTGGAAAGGTCAATGGCTGGCTCAAGAATCTCGCCAACAGCGTCAAGGTCGGCGGATACTTTGTAGGATGTTGCTTCGACGGCGATGAGGTGCTTCGTTTGTTGAAGAATACACCTGTAGGCGGTGTGAAGCGAGGTGTTGAAGAGGAAACAGATGTCTGGACAATCAAACGTCTGTATGAAGGCGATGAGATTGCGCTTCCTCCTACAGATGCTAGTGTAGGAAAGGCAATTGATGTAAACTTTGCAAGCATTGGTGCGGCTCATACAGAGTACTTGGTATCCTTTCCCTATTTGACGAAACGACTCGCTGATATCGGGTTTGAACTGCTGAATCCAGCGGAATGTGCCGAGATGGGACTGGTCGAATCGACGAATCTCTTTAAGAAATCCTATGAGATGGCGTTGGCCGCTGGATACAACTACCAGATGTCGGACCCACTCAAGGAGTTTAGTTTCCTCAATCGCTGGTTCATCTTCAAGCGCAAGTCACTCCGTCGTAAGGGTGAAGGTGAGGGTGATTTGCCACTCATCGAAGAAGTTTCTGCTTCTTCTGCCACTGCGTCTTCTGCCACTGCGTCTTCTGCCACTGCTTCATCTCCTGTAGAGGAACTGCCTCTTGTATTACAAGTACCAGAAACTGAGTTGCCGCTTGTCGATGCGGAGGTTGCACCTGTAGGGACTCTGGATCTGATCGAAGTCCCTGCTGCTTTAGAATTAGTTGAAGCCCCTGTATCCTCTGCGTCTTCTTCTGCTGCAGTAGCAGAAACAGCAGAAACCACAGGCCCTATCTTCCAATTCTATCACCGTTCCGCACAAAAAGACGATTTCAAGCGTAAGGACCCTCACTGGCGACGTTATCTGAGTACCTTCGCTCCCTTCAACTTCCAGGACAAGGATACGCCCACGATTGTATACCCGACCTTTGAGGCCGTGCTCGGTGCGGAAAAGTTCAAGGTGGCGACGAACCGTAAGGAACTCGGTCCTCAACTCTTTGGTTCACTTGGCACTCTTCATCAATCCGTAGCCACCAAACTCGCCGCCGTCAGCAAACAGCCCATTGACAAGCAGACCGAGGTACTGGAGGAGCAAGGAGATGCGCAACGGGATGCGCAAAAGGCGGTACGAATGAAGGACCTCGGCGCAAAGTGGAATCCTAAACTGTGGGACGCCGCTGCGCCCGGTATCATGACCACCTATCTGAGACAACGTTTGGAGAAGGACGAACACTTCCGTGCAATCTTGAAAGAGGTCAAGGCGGTGAAGGGAACTTTAGTGTACAGTGGCGGCGGAGATCTCGGAGGCAAGGTGTCAGGTGAGACAGTCACAGGTGAAAATCTGTACGGCAAGGCGCTGATGTCTCTGTTTCCCCTTATATAATCAGGACATTGTTTGAGGTTCACGAAAAAATGGAGGTCATCTCAATTCGATGTTGAAACCACACAAATGCCATTCCTACGCTCGGATTATACTGAATTAGCAAAAGACTATGGACCTCTCGTTAACACCCGTATGAATACACATCTCCATGTCGCCCGCATCTACAGTCGCCGTGGACACTTACTCGCCATGGCCACCAATCGTGTCGCCTCTCGCAGCCGAGGCGGTAGTGAATTCACTATGCATGCTGAACGTGCAGTGTTGAAAGCCGTAGGAGATATGTCCTTGTTACGAGGGGCGACCTTGGTCGTCTTGCGCATTTCCGGTACAGGAGACTTGTTATACTCCAAACCTTGTACTGAATGCGATTGTTGTTTACAAGCCGCAATACGTAAATACGGATTGCGACGTGTATATTATTCCTGAAAAATTGGACCCTTGTCTTTTTTCGTAACAATTCCCACAATGTTTGTCTCTGTCCTTACAGTGACCTATAACCGGTCCAGGTTCTTTCCAGGGCTGATCCAACGGTATTTTGAACAAGACTATCCGTTATCACAAATGGAATGGCTCATTCTGGATGACGGCACTAAAGAGGAGCAGGAACGCACTCAACAGTTGTTGGAGTCCGCTGGGATTCCGAATCTTCAATACATATCTGCAACTGAACGAAAACCCATGGGGTACAAACTGAATCACCTTACCTCTCTTTGCAGAGGTGAGGTGATTGTAATTATGGATGACGACGACATCTATCCAAAGACTCGTGTGTCTTCTGTCGTCGATGTCTTTACAGCCAATTCTACAGTCAAGATTGCCGGATGTTCCAAGGTCTACATGTATTTCGAAGAGGACGATACAATTTATGTGACAGGTCCTTATCATGATAAGCATGCTCTACATTGTACGATCGCATATCGGAAGTCCTATCTGTTGGATCACCGATACGATGATGAAGAACTGTGTGCTGTAGAGAAGGCTTTTACAAACAACTTTAGTGAGAACATACATCAATTGGAGCCGACATCCACAATACTGCATGTAGTACATTCCTCTAATACCTATCAAAAGAAACGATCCGTTGGATTTATACGACCCACGTCGTGGTCCAAAACCACCTTCTTTCCCCTCTAATGCTTGTTCTTTCTAGTTTTTTTCAAGCGTCGTTTTATAGCACGCTGGCCTTGTCGAAAGGTGTTTGACTTTGAAACACGTGTGCCTGTAATACTGGAACGGTCGTTCCGCTGCGTTGTAAGAAAGGGATGAACTGTCCATACATGGTCAAAATTATCCTTATAATATTCATCAATGCGAACAATGGGCTCTATAGGACTCAAATCCGATAGAATCTTTTTATAACTACGTTTTGGGAATAGAACAAACTGTGTACAAACACCTTTTGCCTGTACAATCGACAAGTCTTTGTTTACAATGGATACAGAATCCTTATTCAGATAACACATTCCACCGTTCAACATATCCCAATCCTTTCGCTTCCATAGAAGATCAAGAATGGGTGTAAATCGCTCTAAGGCTCTCTCTTCAAGTTTACAATCATCTTCAATTACAAGAACCCAGGGATAGTCTCGTTCCTGGGCCAATTGAATGCATTTACGGTGGGATTGTGTACATCCCTTCCATCCTGGCGTTTTTTTTACACCTCTAACATGTTCTATAGAAACAGGCCATTCAGCGAATTCCTTCTTGATAGAACGAAGTCGATCGGTTCGATCGGGGAGATGAATGAGAAAGGTGTGAGGAAACGGAGTCTCCATCTTATATCTTGCTTCGAATTTAGCACTTGGTTAGACCAATGATGGCGCAAGCAATGCGAGCGCCTGAATGACCCGTTGTAAGACTGTCTGCTTCTCCTCCCAATCCCAGATCATCCTTATCCGCATGAATGATAATGGAACGACCGATCAAATTATTAACAGTGATACCCTTGAGCATATAGGAATACGACCCTTTTGTTACATTGCCTAGGTCGCCGGTATGTCTTTCGCCTTTCGTTCCAGGTGCCCCGCCATGATTCTGGGCCGCTCCTACATGGTAATGATCACACGCTCCCTTACAGCCTTCCCCACGTAAATCTCCCGCCTTGTGAATATGAAATCCATGGTACCCGGACAAGAGCGTAAACTTGGCCCTTACTCTTACACCAGCGCCTTCGTTATCAAAGGTAACCTCTCCCTTCACGTCCTTTGTATCCAGAACGGCAACAGCCTGCTTTACAACGTCAGGAGACGATAAGGCATCCACCAAGGTAACAATGCTAAGAATCGCTAAGGTGATCGGTACATAGAGGGACGTGTTCATTCTGTTACGGATATACTATTTTCTTACAGGCAAGTAAGATGGCGTTAGAACTGCGCTATGAGCCAGGCTCACATGATAGTTACAAGATTCCAGAAGGTGTTGTTATTGTGTATAAGGGAGTAACCTATGTAGTCGCCATTACGATGCTTCCAAGACGAGAAGATACGACATCTAGCAACATGACCTTATTCACTGAATCGGAGGAAGAGTTAGGAACCTGTGACTTTATAGCAGGCAAGCCATTAGATATTAAAGCACTTGTGTCATACAATATGCTAGATGAAGGTGTAGTAATGATAAAGTATGCAAGAGCGATAGAATTAGGAATACGGAATAAACCTGGGCGTATTCCTGTAGGAACCATCCTGATAGAAACCTTAAAACAAATTGCAAAATTAAATGGTAATACAGCGATTAGGCTGGTATCTATGCCTGATGCACAGACATTTTATAAGACAAAGGGATTTACACTCATCAGTGACAGTCCGGCAATCTATGAATATAAAGGCAACGAAGTATCTTCTTCAGCGGCAGCGACAAAATCTCGTAAAAACAAGAAAACTCGTCGCAGCCTTCGTAAAAAATGAATACACGGTTTATGTCAATCTATAAATATAGAATGACAGAAAGTCGATTCCAATCATCGTTCGAAGACCTTCTGTTGATGGTCGAACAAGAAGAAGGTGTCAATGTTAAAATGGATGTCAAATACCTCCTACAGAATATCTTTCGTGTTCCGAATGATTTGGATATGACGTCCTCGAATCATCCGTTCCAACGATACGGTCCCGGCACCGCACTTGACGTGCGCCGGGATCGTATTTGGGAGGACATTGGTGAAATTCATGACGACCGTGTTCAATCGGCCTTTCATATGATGTTGGATATTTCGGATACAGAACTCTTCGATGCGTTTACAACTGTTCTGAGTCGATTTCGAATCTTTGCGATTAGCCGCTTACCTGGTTCGGATGTGAGTGATACAGATTCGGATTAAGGGCGCCCTTAGACCGCTGAACTTTAAAACGGGTCTAATGTTCACGGGTCTAATGTTCACGGATCTAGACATTACTTCTTCTTCGGATCCGGTGTTTGCGCAGTGGGTGTCTGAGGAAAGTACTTGGTATCTTGGTTGGCTCTTGCCTCCATCATCCTCTTCATCTCTTCCGCCATCTTGTCTCCTCCTGTTTCAGGTTTCACATATCCAGATCCCTTGATGCTCAGTCCATGACAATTACGAGGCATGTTCAATCGGTTCTATTCGGGTACTCTTTTTGAGTTTCCGAGTGTGCTGGGTTTTACGCCATGCCTGAATCTTATTTTCCAGTTTCTGCGGATCATACAATTGTTCGTGCTTGCAATTCTTTACGATATTTTGACGTAAATAATTGACCAAACTCAATCGAATGCTATCATCCTCCTTCGGTGTCTTCGGTGTATTCCCATGAACCTGATGTACATCCATGGCTAAGAAGTCTCCTGTACGGCAGTCCACGGCTACACCGTATTGGGGAAAGCCTGTATAGGCCCCTGTGTACGGCGTCCCCTTCTCAATCACCACCAAGTTACCGAATCCGGTAGGCCAATCCCCCGAATCCTGATGCGCCGCTGTACGAAAGTTAAGATTCGTCGTCAAGGTGCTGAAGGCCGTACCGGGAATATGAAAGGGTGTCGACTTCGCCGCCGCTAATTGATCGGCGTGTTCCTTCGGACACAACTTCTTATACTGTTCGTCAATCTCCTTGATCAGAGGCACAATGCTATGCCATTGGTCGGGAAACTTGACGTTAAAGGTACAATATCGACACTTACCTGGCTTCTTAATTCCTGAACGCTTGAAGGTCGACTTCTGAGAAATACTCCACTTGTCAAAGAACCCCATGATGTTGGAACGTACAGGATTCTTTTCCCCCGTCGCCAATCCCTTTTCGGATCCACTTGCGTAGCCACGATTGGTTGTGATCGTCCGTATAAAGATCTTCATGGAGTCATACGCAGCATCGATATGCTTTTTGGATAAGACATTCTTGCGAAAACGCAGGAGTAATTCCCCATCTTCCGTATAAACATCTCCATCTTCCTTCAAGACGACGGGATATCGAGAGTCCTCCATGAACTTGCCCTTACAGGCGGCCGTCTCCACATCTGTAAGAATTTTGCGTACCGTGTAAACGGGCACGGTCTTGGACCGATCCACACTGATAATAGGATTCATCTTAGTAAGGGGTTCGATAATTCGGTCCAGGATATTGAGAAAAGTTGAGACGTAAGATGGCAACGAATATAGTAGCAAGAATCACTCTATGGAACACAAGGAACGTACCGTTCTAACGATCGAAATCCGATGTGCAGGGCACATTTGGTTACGATCGCTGTGTACGGATTTCGTACCCAATTTGAAGGAACTCGAGTTTTACTACATTCGTCTGTGTGGCTTTCTCGATGCCACCGTCTCCTTGAACACACAGCAAGTCCCCCATGATTTCAAGGAAGCCCTGCTCACTGTATGTGAAGAACAGCCTACCAAATTCCCTACAGTGGATCTGGATACGGTTGATGAGTCTCGGATGACCGAATACCGAACCTACGTCACACAGTTGTGTGACATGGAACGCACACGAGCCCGTCTCAATGTATCAAGGCCTGGGCGATCAGCGGAAGCAGAGGCACCTCAGGTCAAGGAAGTGGGGGGTACGATGTTGAAACGCCGTCGTAAATGGGTCACGGACCTCTTGGCACAATTGAATGCCGAAGTAGAAGAGGAATACGATATGGTGCCGGTCGTCGAAGATCACTCTGTTCCTTACGCCTGGGTCTTTACACCTACCGTCCATGAAATCCGACGGGACAAGGGAAGTCGTGTCGTCCTCGATCTTTCTGTAGGAAAGGCCTGGGAGCAACGACTCGGTAGCGATTTGTATCCCGATTTCGTTGTCAGTCGTCGAGTAAGTAGCGCCTCCTGGGCGTTCCAACATCCTTCCTCTGTGTCTCTTGTAAAGGCCGCCGTCGAATGGTATTTAGCAAGTCAAGATGCAAAACTTCGAGATGGAATCAGTGAATGGATTCCTCGATCCGAAGTCGATCTAGCGCTCGTCTTTGCACCCTTCAAGAAGATGAAACTAAACGAACGCATGTTGTATGAATCCTTGCCTGCTACACCGGAAGGCGCTGTTGGTACTATGGTACAACAGATCGAGACGGGAATGTTGGAGTCGAAGGCCGTCAATAGCGGCGTCTTTCCTCTTACATACAAGGCGCTAGAGCGTCTCGTTCATTATACGGCTCGCAGTTTCAAGATTCCACCGGAGGCGTACAAGGGTGTTAGCAGTGTGCATCAACTTCTGTTACGATGGGTACGATCTCAAATGGGGATTAAACCCGATTCGATGCCCATTCTTACATCCTGGCACGAAACCTGGTCTCTCTGTATGCGTGGCTGTGCTACAGCGGAACGTGTCGGTCTCTTTATAAACACACTGGATTCATGGGATACATACGAATCCGCTCTTATGTCCGAACAGACAAAACAGGGGATTCTGGAAGAATGGATTAAGGTATACGCTGATCATGAACTCGAAGCGGAACCCCATGGAAAGATACAGGTTGGTCTATTGGATGGAATCATAAAGGAATATTGTAACAAATACATTCCCCACACCGTCTTCAGTAAACTGTATAATCGTATTATAATACGTAAAATTGTAGGAGATGTCCTATTGAAATACGGATTTCGAACGACATCCATCGGTACAGGAAAGGCGATGATTGGTGTACGACTCAAACATCCTCCTGAGGCCGTGGCTGCCGGTATACCCGAAGCCGCACCGCTTCCACCGATGCCTGCGCCCACAGAGGTTGCGGGAAGTGCAACCAAGGTCAAGGTGAAGCCAGTGGTTGCAATCCCTGTCACCAACGTTGTACATCTTGGGAACGTGTAAGAATCCTTATGCCCGTAACTTGCGACGTCGAGTATTTGCTTTTTTTGACTTCCTATTCTTCGTAGAACGAAATCCTTTAAAATTCGACATTTTTGCTTTTACGCTCGATTGTAAATTATTCATATTCGCCTTGTAAGTTGGTGCTGCAGCGGAACTGGATGATGCTGCTGCAGAACTGGACGGCGCAGAACTTGAGTCAGATGCATAAATTCCAAACGTGTTGACTGGTTCCTCTGACTCGTTTTCATTTTCACCAAAGATATTCATTAATTGTATCTGGGCCTTAGTTGGACCACTACTAGGATAACTATTTGCGGAACGTGTTTTACTGTTTAGTGGAGAATATCTACTGTATAGAAGTGATTCTGTGCTACTATTACCTTCACGGCCTGCATAATATAAGGCAGTCTTACCATCTTTATCTTTCAGTTCGTGATTTGCACCATACTCCAATAAATGCTTTACTGTATTAAATAGACTATTTGGATATTTATATGTTGATGGAGGCTTACCGTACATTAGCATTAAAGCGCCTGTAGCCGGGTCTTTATATTGAGAGGTGGCGTAAATTTTCCAACCTTTTGTAGCAATAATGAGGGAGGTGTCTCCCTTCGCATCACGAGCGTCTGGATTGGCTCCATGTTCCAAGAAACGTTTTACAAGATAACTAAGACCCCGTTTTGTTGCGTAAAGAAGCGGTGTATCACCATCCTCATCCTTAACATTTAGATCCTTTCCTGCTTCCAAATATGCATTAATAGGCTTTGGATCGCCACGTTTAATCGCATCGAATAATTCTTCCACGGACATTTCTACATAGAGATGTGTTTTTCGATACAGAAGCCGGGTCTAGGTCCTTGAAAAATTGAAGAACGACACGACTACCATGTGGTGAAGTATCCTTTCATGTCCTCTCATAATAGCCTTATGGCGGCTATCCGTTCTCAGGCTGGAAAACCTGTACCCTTTTACTACGAAGAAAGTTGCGAACATTGTGATAAATCCTTTGCGACTCCTGTCGAGTGTGGTATCCACGAGGCATCCTGTAAGGCGAAGATCTTCGAGTATGTAAAACAGTACAAGATGAAAAAGCAAAATGTAAAAGAAACAGGAAAAGAAATACCATGTCATATTTGCGGATGTAAGGGACATATTACCTGTCCTGTAACAAAATTCATAGATTCTCCATGATTATTCAGAATACTTCGGGTCCTTTGCTTGTTCAGCGTAATCATCTTTTTTCGCCGTCGCTCCCGCTGGACTCGACACCTTCGCCTTTTGCGCATTGACAAGATCCAAGACCTGTTTCTGATGAAGCGCAACGTTTGGTAAGGCCTGAATCAAGTCATGAGTCTTCTTGGCTTCTTGTATAAGAGCCTGCGTTTTTACAACAAGTTCGGAACCTTGTAAATTAAAGGCTTCCGTTGTAGGAGTGAAACCATTCATTAGATTTACTACATATGGCTTTGTAAACCCCAGTGTAGCATTTACCTTACGAGCCTTTAACTTCATATTAGTATCATTCAACTGGGCATTTAACGCAGTGTAGGCAGATAACAAATCAGAATTCGCATCCGCATCCTCTTCGGCGGCAAAGCACTCCAACAGCGGTTGATTAAGGTGTGTCGCCATGTAATTTTTCTGAGCCTGTTGAAATTTTTGTACAGCGCTTCGGTTTAATGCTGCATTATCTACAGGCCTTGGTGTATCCAAAGTAGGTGCGGAATCAGATTGAATTTGTGATTGTGATATTTGCTTGTATACACTACATGTCACATCGGATACCTTATCCAGCAAGGCATCATCCTGTTGTAATTGTACTAATAACTTCCTTGCTTCCTTTGCCAAGTCTTTTTGGGTATCTTGTGTTTTTTGCAGAGTATCAAACCGTTCATAGGTTGTTCCCGGTTTTATAAGACAGGTAATCGTACTTAGAAAAAAAGACAGAATCAACAGGGCTATGATCACCAGCGGTATAGAACCCCAGTACGCATGAATCTTCTGCAGAAACCCTTTCCTAACGGATGTATTTCCAAACAGATTCTCCATTCCTTACGGTTCTCTGCGATTTTTGTTCCGTAAGGAAATGTAGGAATGCATCGTTCTTACAAACAATGTGGATTTGGACCTGTATACAATTTAAGAAGTGTTGGTTACACTCCGCCTGTTGTAACGAATGTAGCGGCTGTTCCCGAATCTGTACGAATGGCTGCGGAAGTATGTCCTTCACTCTTCGTAACAACAAATGTAATTGCGCCATGTCCAGCGAATTCCGTTGTAAGTGTCATTACGACAGATAAACAAACAACCTTAATCCCTACAGTTCCCGGGGCTCCTATTTCATATGTAACGGTGGGAACTGTTCCGGCCTCCAGGGTGGTACAGGCGAAAGCCCAAGCCGCTGTAGCCCAGAGTTTTGATCCTTACAATCCTGACACACGCTTTTCACAATACTTTCCCCCTGCACCGGCACCGTATTGTCCACCTGTACGACCTCCCAACAATGATCCTCTGCCGTCTGTAAATGTATGTCAACCGATTCGACGATTTACTGGAGTTGCCGAAAACTAAAATCGTGTATGATGGTAGAACAATGTCTTCAACAAATCTGAGTGCCAGCCTCACGACGTCTCGTCGCAGACAACTCGCTAACTTTACCTTTTCTCAGGATCTCGCTGCGAATCCTTCCTCTCTTCACAGAATCCAAGGTCCTTCCCAAGGGAGTCAAGGGACTGGTCCCTCCGAAAGTGTCGTAGCCAGCGTGATCGTCGGAGGATACCTTGTAGGTCAACAGGCTGGTGCTGGACAGGGCACCTGCGCTTGCTCAGAGGATGTGCTACTGGCGGGCTATCGTAAGATAGCTCCTGCACAGTGCTCTGGCTTGGGCAATGCGTAGTTATGTATATGGTTATTAATAATAATCAAGTACATCGGTTTTTAGTGTCTAGAATTACGAAGACTGGAGCGGCACATCCAGAAGAGTGTAAACAGAGTAGCAGAATTGATGAGTGCGTCGGTAAGCACGAGGAGTGAAAGCACCACTCCAATCTTACTGGCGAGGAGAAGAAGGATCGGGATCTTCAAGAGTTGTAAGGCACCGAGAAAGGCGAAAAAATAACACCAGTTGTACGCCCAAGAGGGAATATCGTCGAGGAATTCAAGCATGGTTCTACTAGGATGTAGAAAAAATTGTAGTTTTGTTTTTAGTTATTTATGTATTTTTTGGTGTTTGTGTTTTTATTAACGAGCAACAGTCGCCGCAGCCTTCTTAGGAACCTTCTTTGTTGCAGTAACTGGTGCAGCGACTGGTGCTGCGACTGGTGCAGGAGCAGGAGCCACCTTTACAGGAAGGGGGGGAGGCGCTACGACAGGCTCTTCCTCTGCCGCCTCCTCTTCCTCCTCAGCCTCCTCCTCGGCCTCCTCCTCTTCAGCCTCCTCCTCCTCAGGAGCGACAGCACTCAGGACACCCGCCTCCTCCTCAGCACTCAGGCCCTCGGATACGACAAGGGTGTTGCCATCATCGCTTACAAAGGAAGGACCGCTGGCAGATACACCTGCGGATACATTCATCCAAGCAGAGTGAAGCCTCCAAGTGAGACCAAACTTCTTGTCGACGATCCAGATGCCATTGCACTCATAGATGCCAGTGAACTCAGTATTCTGCTGTAGGATCTGGAGAGGAGACTGCAACTTACCCTCCTCAGTCTTCATAGGCTTCAGATCCTTGTCGTACATCTCCGCATCGAAGGCTCCATTCTTCTGATTCAACTTGCCCTGAAAGGTAGGAGCCAGATCGGTACGAACCTTCTTGGTCACCTTATCCTTTGCGAAATGGATGCTTGGCGTAAAGAACAACTTGACCATCTCCTTGCTGGCACCCTCAATGCCAAGGTACTTACCCGCATTCTTGGTCACCTCATTGAGCACATGGGCGTCGACGGACTCGACCATCTTACGGAAGGACTTGACCTTAGGATTGGTAGCCTCGTCACGGAAGGACTGGCTGACACTGAATTTACCATTGCCCTGGTAATCGTTGGCCTTGTAAGGAACAGGCATCTGAGGACCCTGGATACGGAACTTGCGATCAGGACCCGTGGCGCAGTTGATGTAGATGGCTGAAGAGCCGTTATCGAGTTTCTTCAACTCGGAGAAGGTAAGAGAGGACAGATTGAACGTGGTGGGCGTGGCGACAGACATTTGGAACGGTGGAATGCTGGCCGGTCTGGGCGTTTTGGGGCCTTCAATTTTGGTCGCAAAAGTCGAAAAAAAAGGGGTTCAGCGATTTATGCTATTGTTTGCGTACGGACTTTCGTGAAGACCGGCGATGGCCACGTCGAAGGATCGGCTCACTGTAGTTTACACCTGGTTCTAAAGGCGTCCCAGGACCGTTCAGAAAAAACAAAGGGCCTCGTCGCATGATTGATTTTACACGCTCTTTACGACTTTTATACGATGTATTTTCTTTTACGGGGGTAGCCATTCGAGCCACGCCATCGTCATCAAACGTAATTCGAAGTTGTCCAGGCTCTGCGTCTGGTTGCATAATCGTCCAAAGAGCCTCCTTCTTGTATTGCGGAAGTTCTGGTTCCTTTACAAAGATCTGAACAATGAATAATGTCAGTAAAATAACACCTGCTACAACACCTCCTACAATGATTCCAATTGTCTGTGAGTCCATCTACTTTTCTTTACAAATAAAATCTTGTAATTAGGTTCGCTTTACCTTGCGGGAACTGCGCTTTCTTGATTTTCGTTGTATCGGTGGCATTACTATGTAGGTTCGCTTTCCTGTGCGGGGGTCATTCATATATGCCTCATTGGGACCCTCTAGTGTTTCACCATTGTTATTACGAGGTGTAGGAAATCCTGTATAATATGCAATATTGCTGTTATTTTCTACAGGAATAAACATGGGTCCATTATCGGAAGGGCGTCGTATTTCATGAGGTGCATTCACTATTTCAACCGGGTACTCTAACGTCTTCTTCTTAGAAAAAAAGATAGCGAAGAGCGACAATATGAGTAAGAGGAGTGTACCAAAAATGGGCACTAATGGCGAATCCATCTACTATACTAGGCTTATTCTTGAGGCGGAGGCAATCGAAGTACGGGCATCATTTCAACAGTTCCGTCTTGTCGTATTCCAAACAGTCGATGGATCCAATCAAAACGATTTGCCGGAAGTTCATATACAATATTGCGGGCTACAGGAGGCTCATACACTGATTCATGGAGCCAAGGATATTCTCGTTTAGCCGGGTCTGATACAAGCGTTAACGCACTGACGACATACATCGCTCCCAAAATACGGTCCTGACGGTCTTCCGCCGATGTAATCATACAGCGGATTGTATTCATATTGAGTTTTCGCATGGCGTGTTCCGTCAAATCAATGATAGACCAAGGACTGGTTGTAAACAACGTCGAGCCATGATCCGGTACAATCAACTCCTTCTGTTCCTCACTCAATCCCGCTCTCCAACTCCAAATAACCTGTAACTCTCTGTAAAAGGTTCGTTGCTGTCGTTGCGTTAAATCGATAAACCAATCCGGAGACGAGTAATAATTGAGTTCATCAATCTTTGCAAAAAGATCCACCACTCGCATCCGCCACTGTTGTTCTGGAGTCGGGGGTTCTAAAGGAATCCAAACAGTCGAATGACCCAGTTTCTGTACCGTTGCAATACGATTCCGAATCTTTTTCAGAATAGGCTCCGGTATCGGTGTCCGAGTGTAAGGATTCGTGGGCTCTGTATCTGTCGATCGGCCGATGAGGGTGTGAATCGACCGTATATCAAATCCATATATCTGTCCCCCGTCCATGTAAGAAAAGAAATACAGACCGCTCAAATCCCTCAGCGAATCTGTTGAAAAGAAGTCTGTATCATTGGCCAAGAGATGCCGATCTACAAGACCGAGTCCCTGGATCCGAACCTGTCGATTTCGCACCTGTTTTGTACACCAAACGCCGATTCTGTGTGCCGCTTCATCCCGGACCTTCTTAAGCGACAACTTATTCAACTTACGAACCTTTCTTACAGTCATCCCGTAAGGGACTGGCTTCTTGTGATGGATCCCACAATAGTCCCCGTGTGTAGCAACATTCTTACATTGTTCTGTCGCCAGTTTCTTGGATTTGATGTTCTTACATTGAGAGATCCGTTCGGACATTCTATCTTCCGGTTCGACAAAAAACTGTAGGAATGCCGACTGAAATAAACGAGCGCAGTGGTGGCACTTGTGACTTTTTCTCCCGACCTGCGAACAAAATTGAGCGGTTCCGACACTCTATTCATAACAGCATTCCCGCGTTTGTAAACAGCAAAAACTTCCCCAATCACCAATATACAAATGTCTAGCACTGCAACTGCCCCCAAGAAGTCCGCCAAGAAGTCCACTGCCACTGCCACCACGCCTGCGCCTACCACTGTCGCCGCTGCCCCTGCGCCTGTCTCTGCTGCCCCCGTGGCAGTCGCAAGCATCGCAGTCGCCGCCCCTGCGCCTGTTGCCACTGCGCCTGCTCCTGTAGCCGCCACCGAGGAGAACGTCGACATCACGGCCCAGTTCACCTCCCTCGTCGAGGCCGTCAACGCCGCTCGCACTGCCATCAACACCATCCACTCCAACATGAAGAAGCTGGAGAAGCAGATCCCCCGTGAGCTGAAGAAGGCTTCCAAGGGTGGTCGCCGCCGACGTGCAGCCCCTGCCGATGGCTCTGCGCCCGTCGAGAAGAAGCCTTCCGTCTTCACCATCCCCACCCAGATTTCTGATGCGCTCGCTACCTTCCTTGGCCTGCCCAAGGGTTCTCTCATCTCCCGTGCCGAGGTCACCACCCGTGTCTGCAAGTACGCCACGGAGAAGGGTCTCATGGAGAAGCAGGTCATCAAGCCCGATGCCACTCTCCGCAAGCTCCTCAACGTCAACGAGAGCGACACCCTGCGCATCCTCAACCTCCAGAAGTACCTGAGCAGCCATTACCCTCTGTCCGTCGCCGCCAAGGCTGCAAAGGCCGCTGCCGCCGCCGCTGCTCCTGCCCGTGCGTAAATACTCAATACAATAACTATAATAAAAAAAAACAATAATACTTAAATAATTATAAAACATGGTGGCGCAGTTGGTTAGCGCGTCTGGCTCATAACCAGAAGGTCCCTTGATCGAAGCAAGGCCATGTTAGATTGAAAATGTAGTTTTTCAATGGGTCCCATAGCTCACTCGGCAGAGCATCTGGCTGTTAACCGGAAGGTACGCGGATCGATACCGCGTGGGACCGCACTCTTTTTTTCATATGATTTCATCTGATGAATTCATACCAAAAAATCTTCGTCCTTAGAAAGATGTCTGCTCCTGTGATTCCTGTGATTCCTGCGCCTTCTGCGAATTCTGTTGCGCCTTCTGCGAATTCTGTTGCACCTACGGCCCCTGCCCCCGGCATCTTTGCGGGTATAACTAGCATGTTCTCGTCCAAGCCGGCGGAGAAGTGTGTGTGCCCCGCTTGCGGCGCTGAACACGACAAGAAAGTGCCTACTCCTGGTCCTCAAACCGGTGCCGGTCGCCGTGCGGCTAGCCGCAACAATCGAGGTGCTTCAAGGAAGAACAATCGCAAGAACCGAAAGAACAATCGCCGTTCTTCAAGGAAGAACAATCGTAAGGATCGTAAGGCCAGTCGTAAGAACAGTCGTAAGGCCAGTTGCTAAAATTCATAACTTTTTTTATAGATGAAACGAGGATTACAGATCCTTGTTCCATCGAAGCGTCCATCGAAGCGTCCATCGAAGCGTCCATCGAAGCGTCCATTGAATCAATGCGGTCGTGCGTTCAAACGGAAAGCATACACCCCGGTAATGGCAGCGCCCCGACCCTCTCCCGAACTCATCGAATCCGTCCGACACTATGTCCATTTTGACAATCTCGCTGAATCCCTTACAAAACAAGTCGCTAATGCACGCACACTTCGTTCCGAATACGAAACAAAGGTACTAACACTGTTGGATACAACCGGTATGCGCAATGCCGTCTTACAGATCAACGGCGCTACACTCCAACGCAGTTCCAAGTCCAAACCCACAGATCTCTCCTGGTCCTTTCTCGAAGAAAACCTGCATGCGTACTTCAAATCCAAAGCGAAGGCTGACGAGACAACCGCTATTATGGAATTTATACAACAACGTCGAGGGGCCAAAACGGTCGAGTTCCTCAAGAAAACAAGTGCGGATCCAACGCCTAAAAAAACTCCAGTTTCATAATATATTCTGTAAAGAAATTGAAGAAATGCTTCGTATGGCAGAACGATCTCGTGACAGAGTTACCAAATGGTTTCATACACCTCGTGCCGACGGTATAAGTCCGGCTGAATCCTGTGCTGAATTCAATGATGTCGTAACGGATCTGTTTACTACGTTAGGATATCCTTGTGTATATTCAGAATCGGACTTTCGTACCTACATTTGTAGAATTACGTGCGGTATGTACGCAACTGGTAAAGATCATCTACCATTCCCTAAACATCCGCCCATAAAAAATAACGAGTGGTCCCCAGCGTATGACTCGCTGTGGAATGATTGGATACGAAGCAGGGCCTTGCCTTCTTATAACGAACTATGGTCTAGCATTCCTGTAAGAACATGGGAATACGATGGATGGCGCAGCACTCTCTGGTCCATTCTGCCATATTGTATCCGAAAAGACGAAGGCCTGTATCTTTCCACGGTTGTTCCTTATGAAGACGAAGAGTTAAAGGAGGAAGGGCCTGTACAGGAATCAAGAGTTGATTAGTGTCGTCGATTCTTACGACTATTGGCACGTCGATTCTTACGACGATTATTTCTGCTCTTTCGATTATGTAATTTTTTGACGGGTGCCAGCAATAGTTTGATGGTATTATTTCCCAATGTAAGTCCTTCGATGCCAGGTGAAGGTGACGAAGAAGGTGACGAATACAACGATGACGGAGAAGAAGGCAAAGGAGGAGGCGTGTAATACACAGAATCAGGTCCAAAAAACTCTTCGTCCATTTCAGCATTCGTCATAGGCGATGGATTGATATAATAGTTCGTCAATGTCGGAACTTTAATTACCTCTTCACTTGGCTGTATAGGACTTGACTTTATTGGACTCGACTGTATTGAGTGAAAACTCTGATATTTCTCACCATGCTGAAACACTTCTCCATTATGTGCATTTCGGTGTTTATTCACTTTTCCAGATTCCACTTTATGAACCTTGTTTATTGCATTCTTTGATGGCATCCTACACTAGAATTAGAATATTCTAGTGTAGACAAAATTATGTTTATTTACGACTTCTACGATTCTTTCGACTGTTTCGACTGTATCTCCTGTTTCTTCGAGACTTGCGTGCCGGGCTTTCTTTCGTACTATCTAATTGAGGGGCCGTTGCACCTGCTGTAATCGTTTTTGCTACATCTGTTGCGGATGGCTGTCCAAACGGATTCAATAATACTCCTCTAATGGTCGAAAATAGGGACGAAGGGGTTGTAGGTTGTCCTAACTGTTGCGCAGTGGAAGGACCTATTTGAACCGTTTGAGACATCTCTACTCTATCCCACTATAGTTTACGCCTCCCACTGTCCCCTACGAAAAGGCAGAACAGTCGTCGTCGTCAACTGCTCTCGGAACTTCTGTACCTTCTTATCATATTCAATCATCTCTGCTGTGGGAGGAAGATCAACGCCCTCGTTCAACTCACTGGTCGCATTCTGCGCCGGCTTGGGTCCATAGCAGTTCACACCGAACCTCAAATCTGGATTATCAAAGAATCCACCATTTACGCCAGGCTTTCCACACGCATTCCTGTACTCTGCTGCACCCTTTTGTAACTTTTCATAGGTCTCCTTCGACGTAGGAAAGACGGCCATCTGCCCCTTCACCCATCCGTAATTACACCAATCGGCGCCTTGTTCCTGTGCGGCCTTCACCTGCTCAAACGTTGCCAACTCAGCGTTCATAGCAGTGCATACGGCACTGGCATCGCTATAGGTATAAATATTACGACTTACGTTGAAGACCTGCCCACCGCCACCTCCCAACGAGGGAAAGAGACTGCTGTTTGTCGCACCGGGCAAACCGGGAGTTCGCTCCCCTGGAGGAGGAAGCCCCAAACTCGGTGGCTGATCCATCTGCTTTAAAGATGCAATAGGCTTGTCTGATTGTGCATCATCGCCGATCTCTACATCCACCTGTGTCTTACCAGTAAGAAGAGACGCCAATCGGCCCCAACCAACCTCTACATAATACCCAACGGTCTTGTGATAGATTACAAGCAGCACAAATAGTACTAAAATGATTACAATAACGGATGTCCAACTAGACAATGCACCGGATACAGAACCGATAACATTCGATGTAGGAGCAATTGGTGCCTGCATTCCTCTTCTTTATGTAGTGAAAAAATAGGGGAACTATAAGAATCGGATTACGCCTTCTTTCGTCTTCGACTAAGACTCCTTAGCCGCTTCCATAGGAGGTACCGCCGACCTCAACTTCTGTATCGCCGCAATCGCCGTAGCCTCCATGGCAGCACGCTGGGCCCTAGGCACCATCACCATCACATAACTGTCCTTCGTAATAACATTCTGCGCCGGAACATCTCCAATATAGGAATCGTTACAATGAATCCACTGATTACCAGATCGGGAATACATCTCATAGTGTCCAAACTCCATTGTTCCACTATGCTCAATCACCGCAACCGTAGCGTACTTGTTGGCCTCAATCATCTCTGCGCCCTTGACACCTGTAAAGGGATCTCGTGGAAAGGTCCTGTACGGCATAAAGTCCATCTCATCCAGATCCCACTCGACCTTGCCCCTTACCTTTTTCGTAACAATACCAGGCCCTGCTTGAACTGCAACAAACCGCTTAATTGCAACAAGCAGAACGTCAGGAAGATGTGTAATCGTCTCACGCTTCGTAGCCTTTGACTTCTTCTTACACGTCGCACAGTCGTAATCCGGAATATCTTCAGCGGCATACGCCTTCTCCAAGCACATAGCCAACGTTGGAACCGTGCCTCCCTCTATCTCCGCACCGGGAATCGGCGCCTTAATTGTAAGAAAGGGCTCAAATCGTTCACTACACGTTCCGCATACATCGCACGTGATGGTACTGCGAGTTTGACCGTAGAAATTCTTTACAATCGGGGAATACTCCTTCTGGAAGAAGGACTGCCATGATTCAATCGCCTTTACCTGACTGTTATGAGATTGAGTTGTAATCGTACCCGTTGTTCCCATTTCTACCTTGTAATACATAGCATCATGGAGATACTCCAGCAGTTTGGAGATGGCCTCAGAGGCATCCGACTGCCGCCCTCTGCTGTGCCAGTCGTCGTCCGCATCCCGTAAGACCTTGTACAAAGAGCCTAAGAATCCACCAGGTGCCAAGGAAGGGCGTTGACCTGGCTTCGGCACCACACTCCAGAAGTCTCTCAACAAGGTATTGAACGCTGATACAATATCCTTCTTGTTAGAAGGTTCACGGATTGGGACATCATAGGTAAGAAAGTGAGTCAGGAGAGGAGGACAACGGAGAAGTGCCTGTAAGGCGGAATTTAGAAAGCACGTGTTTCCCATATTTGTAAGACCCACAGGTGTATTTAGAATTGGCGTATTTTGTACTAGGACGGAAGGCACTGACGCATTTGCTGATAACGAGGACATTTTTGTGCCGGTGTCTACTGATCCACCATTTCTTCAATTTTTGAAACAGAGGTCTTGTCTTTTTTGTCTTTTTTTGTCTTTTTTTGTCTTTTTTTGTCTTTTTTTGTCTTTTTTTGTCTTTTTTTGTCTTTTCTGATCTTTACTGATCTAAAGTATACATGCGTATAAACTACAATGGCCTTTCAATCACGTTTTGAACACCCCTATGGGTTTGCATTCTTAGATGAGATGCATAACTTCTTTCCAGAGTTCTTGTACGATCAGGACATCTTCTCGCAACTACCTGTTCGTTGGATGCGAGATCGTATCCAAATTCTGTTTCCGCAAGCCTATGCCCGTCAATCACATATGTACGGAATTTACGGAAGAACTACAAGACAGCGTGAATTTTCCGATTGGATTGCACAACATACAGATCCTGCACCAGCAGCGACGTTGCCTCCTCCAATAAGAACCCGTGATCTACCAAATACAGTGGATGTTACGATGACTCCTTATTCTACAATTACAACAACTGAAACAACGACTGAAACAACGACTGTACCAACGACTGTGCCAACGACTGCACCAACGACTGTACCAACGACTGTACCAACGACTGTACCAACGACTGTACCAACGACTGTACCAACGACTGTACCAACGACTGTGACAACGACTGTACCAATGACTGCACCGATTACACCCATCGCAGTAAATATAAGAAATATACCTTCTACATTACCAACGGCATCTGTGCAACTTACACCCACTCAAGATATGCTTCATAGCCTCTTACACGGATTAAGTCGAATCCGATCGGGTGAAATCCGTTCGACGATTACAACCTCTACAGAAACTCTTCCCCAAGACGAAGATATACAAGAACCTCCTCGCATTCGTTATCAAGTTCGCACGCATAGAAACAGGCTAGTAGAACCCTTTGGAATATCACCCTTTTCTGATGTTCCAGCCTTCCCCCACATCAATCTCCTTCAGTCCTTGATGACCCTGGGGCTAAACGAAGATGTAGGAGGACAGACCTTGTTACCAGGCGGAGCCATGTGGCCAGATGTGGTTGTGTTCCCAACACTCGAACAGATTGAAGCCGGCTCTGAATTGATTGCGCCCGCTCATATTCCTTCTGATACGACATGTGCTATCTGTATGGAACATGATCGCCGTGGTGAATTTAATACAACATGGCGACGTCTAGACTGTAATCACGATTTCCATCAACCCTGTATTGATCAGTGGTATACAACAAGTGTTCATTGCCCCGTTTGCCGACATGACATTCGGGACCCTATCTGATCACAGCCACCATGTTGTCGTAAATCACAGTCGAAAAATCAAGTGGATCTCCTTCCGGTGTATACAATTTTGTGATCTGTGCATCCGGTCCTCTGTAGGTATTGAATCGCTCCATAACGAACCCTACAGTATCTCCGGTCTTTGCAACTAGAGTGAGAGGGTTTCCGCTCTTGAACCCTGGAATGCTGGTTTCCGGAATCAATTTCAGTGTCACCGTCTTGGATTCAGCAGCGCCCATTCTACACAGGCTGCGGTTTTTTACAGAAGAAAACAACCCTGGATACAGTGGTTACACGGTGGATGTGACAGTGACGTAAGCACGGAGTGCTTAACATAGGCGCTATCGTCCAGTTGGTTAGGACATGGGACTTTGAATCCCAAAACTCCAGTTCGAATCTGGGTAGCACCAATAACTATAATTCAACTTCGTTGAATTATAGTTATTAGTACGTCGGTAGCACCAATTAACCAAAGTGGACTCTGTCCACTTTGGTTAATAGTTGCGTCGGTAGCACCATAACAAACATAACAGACAACGGAGTTGGCTGTTATGTTTACGTAACGACGCAGTACCCGTATCTGAGTGTTCACTAGGAAGTCTCCATGAGTGTTCGTAATGAAACTCCTCGAATGGACTTGACCTCCAAGGACTCGGTAATTTCGGCTTGTTTGGTGACAGCGGTTCCCGCCACGGCGACATATCCCAACAGTGATCCTCTATCTCCATGAACGATGATATCGATGTAGGATCCGTTCTCGACTCCGATACAGATCATGGTCACTGTGCTCTTTCCGTTGTCCGCTGATTCTTCACCCTCCGTATCTCGATGAACGACTCGTCCCGTAGCAATTAACCCGCAGAACTCTACACAGTATTCCGGTTTGGCCATTGCCAAGGTTTGTTTCTTTGACATCAAGGTACGCTGTTTCACAGGACTGATCCTCAAATAACAACCCGGTATAAACTCCTGTGCGCACCAATATCCTCTCGTCTTGTAATCCTGTATAATCTGCGACGGATGTTCGTCTGGAATGAGCAACCTCTGTTCCGGTTTGGATGACTTGATGATGGGAGTGCCCGTTGCGGTCTTACCCAAGGTGTAAGGCGGCGGACCTCGTGTCAACAGGAGTCCCGATAGCAAGGCCTCCCTCCAATGAACCCAGGTCCTATACTCACTGTGACAATGATTCAAGGTCGCCACCCAGAACGCATGTGTATGATGAATCTTTTCATAAGCAAGTGCCCACACTAACTGAGCGTAACTCAGCGCATGTGATTTACAGAAACTGTAATGTTGCAACTGGTGTAAGTCATCCAACAGTTTTGTCAGCACATCCTCTGGAATCCCGATCTTCTCGCATAAGGTTTCAAAGGCCTCACATTCCTTGGTCTTCTGTTTGGCAAAGGCCTTCCTGACACGATCTGCTAGCGAATCCAATCGTTCCTTACTCAAAGCCGTCGGATTGCGATACTGATACACGGCTCTTATACGGGCCAGTGCATCGTCGTCAAAGACAATCGGTTTATGTAGATCCTCCGTGGATCTTAACGACGCTGGTGTGGATAAGTAGTCCGATTTACGACCTCCCGACGCCGCTGCAGGTCGTATTAGCGCTAAGGCAATCGCAATATCTGGTATGTTCTTCGGCCGTAGTTTTCTATAAATGGCCCGTTGCCCTCTTGACTCTCCAAACGTAATTCCTATCGTTCTTCCTTCGGCAAATAAACGTGAGATGGCATCGTGTGTCTCAGGATACTCCAACAGCGATCGAATGCCGCCCGATGCCTCTCGCCACTGGGCCATGCCTCGATTGCTCAGCACGTCAATCTTGATCAAACCGGCGTCCTCCGTCTCGTCCTTGTCCAACTTGATCTGCGGCAGAATGCCGTCATTCTTCAACAGCAGAAAGGGCGGAACGGGCCCGTCAAAGATGACAATCCCTCCGCAATGAAGACTTTCTGTACGAACCGTTCCTAACGATTCGTACATTGTCCGTTGAACGACAGCAGCCAGTTCCGGATCTTTTACCATGTGATCTAATTTAACACCCTTCCTGTATGTAATCAAGGGCGCATGTTTCTTCATCGCCGCTTGAAGCGCCGACTTGTACTTGAATCGTACGTGATTACTGATTCTGGCGACCTGTCCCGGCCATTGTTTACCAATCGCCGCATACAGTTCATCTCTTCGGTTGTAAGGTACATCCATGTCAATGTCTGGCATATCTGTACGTCCTTGATTCATAAAGCGTGCAACTTCCATTCCGTATTTCAGGGGATCTGTATGCGAGATACCCATCAGGTAACAGACAAGAGAGGATCCAGCGCTCCCACGCAGAATGTGGGGAATGTCTAATTTACGACAAAGACTCAAGATGACCTGGACTTGAAGAAAGACCTTTGTAAATCGGTTTTGATCTATAAGCGCAAATTCCTGTTTTAATCGATCTCGGTATACCAGATCTGTTGGTAATGGACGGACAAAGGCTGGTGTTAACAGTCCTTCGGCTGTTTCGGCCACAGATGGCCTTAACAGTCCTTCGGCTCTCCCGACCGGTAAGGCCGTTTCAATATGTTCCATAGGTTGTTAACTACAAAAATAGATAGGAGTCTTCATTTTTTACGAAATCTACTTCGCCTTTACCAAACTCATCAAGGTCCTCTGTCCAGTGGCCTCTTGTTCCTTCTTCACCAGAATGTCCTTGAACAACCATTCAGAGGCGAGAGTCTCCCGGAGTTTGGTGGTCGTCGCCTTGGCAACCTGCCGTCCCTGAATCCCCGGCAAGTCCTCGATCACTAGACCAAAGACCTGACTGACCGGCTTGCTGATTTGATTCGTGATATAGAATGCATAATCCGGTTGTAATCCATTCGTCGTAATAAAGGTCGGCGTCTCAATACGATCACCCTGTAACTTTGGCACCGGCTTGCCCTTCGGCGTTGCAATGTAGACAAACGGAATACGATCGCTCGTGCTCGGTTTGTTTCCCGGATCTCGTGTACCAATTCGATCCGCCAGCACCTTGTGCGCAATTCGCATTGGATCCGCATATTCTGCTCTCAAGGACTTTGTAATTGTCAACTTTCGAAGTGGAAACTCACCTCGCAACAAGGCTTCCGCCGTCGTCCGCACAAAGGCTCCCGCATCCGCTACCGCCTTCTTGGCATCTGTTTGCGCCGGATCCAACAGTCGATCCACCACTCCGCCGTACACGTACTTGACAATCGGTGCATTGTCCCGGCGTTTCATTACAATCCCCATAGACTTGCGATGAAAGTCATCGTCTTCCACACCATCCTCTGACATATCTCCCACGTAGCGCTTCTTTGACAGAAGACAGAACGTACGGAAGATCTTATCAAACTCAAAGTCGTGAGGGGGCTTCAAACAGCCTGTCACGAGTTGCCCCGATTCAATCGTCAAGTCCTTTGCTGCGATTAACGCTGCCTTACCCTCCAACCTCTTACCGGTAACCGGATCCTTGGGCCGAAACCGTAGGAAGAGCGAATCTGTATCTCCATACACCACTTCCGCATCGCATCTAGGATCCTTCCCCGGTCCATACACCGACTCGATCACCTGTTTGGCAAACATAAGTTGCTTCCTGCCGTACGCTGTCGTAGACGCCGCCAGAGTCTGCATTCGGATCTTGAAGGTCCCGGATCCCAGTTGTCCATACAACGAATTGGCCGTCAACTTGTAAGCGAGTTGCTGCGCATCCAACAGTGCCTTTCTGAATTCATCCGTTTCCTTCTCCGCTAGTTTTCGGGTGGCCTTTCGACTCGCCAGCAATTGCTGTAAGATCCTGGGGATGGTTCCCAGAGTTCCCTGAACGTATCTTGCCGTCTTCGTCCCATCGGGAAAGGTCTCCGGATGCTTACGCTTGTCATCCGGTGCCTTCCTCAGGATATCAAAGGTAATATCTACATACTTCTTTCCCGGCAAGTTATCATAGGTGTTGGAGCCCTCTTCGATTCCCACAAGTTTGCCATCCTTATCATGTATTGTCGTACTCACGTGCGTATCATGACTTATGTTTTCCGAAATGATCGAGGACGGATACAGAGACGAGAAATCATCCGCAGATACAGGATCGTGGTAAATCCCCGTCATGGGTTCTAGTACAATAGCGCCCTCATAGGTATCCGCTTGCTCCTCTTCCTCGTCTGCTTTTGGTTCCTCGCCCTCAGCCCTCGACTTGGAGAAGAGTACCTCAATCAATTGATCGACCTTTCGACACTCCTTGAAGATGAGCGACTCAATCTTGATGCCCTGTCCCCTCAAGAAGATAAAGCCTACAGGAACGGAGCATACATCCGCCATTGCAAAGGAATTGTTCAAGATTTCCAACTTGTTGAACAATTCCATCACCAGGTCACAATCCTGTAAACAGTATCGTGCAATCGTCGCTCTGTCTGTTGCCGAGCCCTCATGAAGTCGGAAGATATCCTTCGGCGATACATCGTCCTTCACCTGAGCCCAACGTACAGGTGTTGTACCGTGATCTGCCAACTCGGCGGCTGTTGCTTGAATGGTCAGACTTGTCGATGTAAGATCTGTTACCAAGACACGATCCAGAACACGGTCATTCTCCTCATCAAGAAGCGTAATGTATCGCCCCGGCACAATCCCCTTCGTCGACTTGGTATTGACAATATGATGTGTCGCATCCACCGGTTTTACACTCTTGACACTGCCGCTTACAAAGGTTGCCGACACGTTATCTAAGGTATAGGAATCCAAGTTGTGATTACGACGGATGTAGGGAAGCAAATCAATCTGTAATCGTCCTGGACTGCTCAAGAAGTACATTGTGTTGTCGCCCATGGCTGCCGAGGACAGAAACTTCTCTTCTAAGCGACTGGGCCTGCTTCTGAGGCAAGAGAGGGGCGAACAGATTTTTACAGCGTCCCGCTCTCCTACATATTGCTCAATCCTCTGATATACGTATTTGGAGTCAAAGCCGAAGATGTTGTATCCAATGAGTACATCCGGATTGAACCTGCCGATCCATTGAAACCAGGCCTTCAACATTAACAGTTCATCGCCGAAGGAGTGGACGCTAATGGGTACGGTGATACCAGGTGGCTTTACAGAGGCCTCATCTACTGTGCCAAGAACCCAGATATGTTTGCTCACAGGAGCGCCCCGGCAGTACACCACCGTACCGATTTGAATGATGGGATCGCCTCGAATAGGTGGGAAGACCGATGTAAGGAGTTCGTCCAAGAGTTCCAGAGGGCCCTTGACCGTCGTGCCGCCCTCACCGTCACTATCGTCGCTAGGTGCTTCGGCTACGAGTTCTCCCGACGATCCCAACGTAATTCCCTCTCGATAAGAGGAGGATTTGTCATTTGCCGTAGCGATCAGGAGGCTCTTTGTCTTTTCGAAGACGCCACGACCGACTAATTGCAGTCGCAGTGTGTCCGGTAGGTAGGTGCGATGCTGTTTGAGGTAGATTTTTGAGAGAGAGCCCAGACCATTGTAGGCTTTCGAGATCTGTTCACACATGGTCTCGATACTGGTGAGCAGTCCCTGTTCCACCAGTTCTCTCAGCGGCTTTCTATACGTCTTATTTGCCTGTGGGAAATCCCCGTGACTGCTTGTACACTCTATATCCCACGAGGCCACCTTGAAAGGAGCCATACCTTCATCCTTGGCTTTCTTTACATCTACATAATCCGCAGTGGCCTTGATTTCCATCTTGGAATCGGTACCCATATCTTCTTCCCATAAATCCGCTGGGACTTGCACCCAATTTGCGGGGCTGATGTCCTGAATGTGATTGAAACGAAGCATGGGATCAATGTTGGATTCGTACACCTTCAGGCCCACCTTATCACCCTGAATGAAACTCGTTCCTGTAGGATTGGCGATCACTTTGGAGACGGCGGCCTCTCCAAACAGTTGACTCATCTTCAGCGGTTTCGATGTCGAATTCTTCGTCAAGAAGATGTCTTTCAAGTACATAGACAGGACCTTGGTTTGCGTTTGAATAAGGAGAAAGGTTGACTTGGCTCCGTCGTTGAATCCGTACAGTGTCTTATGCTGTTCATAAGCGAGCGTTGTGGAAGTATCACAGGATTCAGGAACCTTGTTCGACACCCAGGCCTGAAACTTCACCCTTGCGCTCGCATCGGCAGCCAAGGCGTCTGGAATGCGAACATAGAAGAAGGGTTTGAACTTGTTAACGGTGAGGCTGACGGATTTGCCGTCGACGGTGTTCCCAAACAAGAGGATCTGATACGCCTTGTTTGTGAATTTATCTCTTGATTCGTAGTCATCGCTTTTTGCTTCTTCACTGGATTGATCATCGTCTTCCAAGGTGATATCCCTCGCTAGGATATCCTTTACCTGGAAAACAAGCGGTTCAGTAGTATTTATCATGGTTGCAAGTTTTTGGGGGCCTTTGGCTCCATCAATTTTTGAAATCGGTGATGTATCACCGTGCCAAAATCGGTGATGTATCACCGTGCCAAAATCGGTGATGTATCACCGTGCCAAAATCGGTGATGTATCACCGTGCCAAAATCGGTGATGTATCACCGTGCCAAAATCGGTGAGTAGTCTAAACACACAATTGTATATTTCTTATAAAAGGATGTCGTCTGTAACGGAACTAACACACCACATAGACACTGCGTTTGAAAAGGCTGAAAAGGGTGAATCAAAAATTACACCTTGGATACTTAATATGGAAGGTATGTCCGGTAAAAAAACAAGGCATTTTTACAACAATCTTCTAAACAAGGAAGATGCTAGATATTTGGAAATCGGAACCTGGAAGGGATCATCTGTTTGTTCAGCCATGTGTGGAAACAAGGCAAACGTTATATGTATTGACAATTGGAGCGAATTTGGAGGACCAAAGGAAGAGTTTCTAAAGAACTTTAATACGTATAAAGGTGAAAATAACGCACGCTTTATTGAACAAGATTGTTTTACTGTAGACGTTTCTAAGTTACCTAAATTTAATATATATATGTATGATGGAAATCATACAGAAGATAGTCATTATAAGGCACTTATGCATTATTATAATTGTTTAGATGATACGTTCGTCTTTATTGTAGATGACTGGAATTTAAGCGAAGTTCGTGATGGAACCTTTTCCTCCTTCAGAAAATTAAATTTAACAGTGTTGTACAATAAAGAAATATTTACACCTGGTAATTGCACGTTTGGAACGTGGTGGAATGGGATTTATGTAGCCATATTACAAAAACAACCGGCTGGGAGTCTTTAGTTTTTCAAACCTTCAAACATCCACACACCTGGAACCGTTTACTGCATTTCCTACGGTTCCGTTGAATCTCTCCTTCGAAATCGGTGTCAATCCGTAAGAAATGATTTCGTAATTCGAGAATTTCACGAAGCACCTCTCGCTGTCGGACTCTTAAGACTTGTATTTGTGAATCAAGATTCGAGGGGTTCTTCATTTCGACTTCCGTCATATCGTTCAAGATATCTTTCAACTGATCTGTCAGCATCATTTCCTCTGTTTGGACATCCTTTACCTTTGCAAAGACATTTGTACCACACAAGAGCGGATACGAGTACCGTATGTCTTCGGGTAAGATGAACTGATTGGTTTCCTTGATCTCTCTTACATCCTTCTCCGTGGATGTTACAAGATTTTCCATCTGTTCTTTTGAATACGACATAAACATCGCCTTTCCACTGTTAAAGACAAGGACCTGTTCCAACTTATCAAACTTGTAGGCACTGGTTCGATGGGCTTCGGCCCTGGCGTCTAATTTGAGGTAGTTCACAACGGCAAGGAGAAAGGCGATGAAGGCGTTCAATCCAGATACGATGGTGTTTCCATAAGGTGTATCTTTGATTGTAAGATTGAGCACACTTCCGACCACTGTAAAGAAGATCGAGGGGAGCATCAAGAAGTGTAACTTTTGTTCACAGTGTGTTTTGGCTTCGGCGTATAAGAGTTTCTGGCCTTTGAGATAGACCGCAATAATGTTACAGATTGTGGCGTTATTGTTGCTTGAACTATTGTAGGACTTTGTTAACATGGCGTCCACTTCTCGAAAGGTGGCGTAGTTGGAACCGTCGTCTGCATCTGCTGTTTCTGTTACAGGATCTGCTGTTGGTGTGATTCCTGTTCCTGTAGTGATTCCTGTTGTTGCGATTCCTGTTCCTGCAGTGATTCCTGTTCCTGCGATTCCTGTGGTTGCTGTATCTGTTGGCCCTGTAGGCCCAATGGAAACAGCCGTTTGTAAACTCATCCTACAGTAGTAATAGAATGGGTTCGGGATCCTCTACACAAAAAACGCAACAATCACAACAACAAACCATCAAGTCTGAGAAAGCACCTCTAATGTCTACAACAACAAACACAACAAACACAACAACAGCCGCCTGCTTACGACCCATCACTGCGTTGAGCGAGCGGAATCTGACAGAGGCTGAAGTAAAGCGGGCGACAGCCATCGGAAAAAACCGGGGAATCTAATCAGATGTTTCACCACCCTTAGTAGTAGAATGCTTGGAGTCAAGAAGCCAATTGTAGAAGAATCTACGCCCTCCTTTTTACCCATTGTGAGCATGAGCAGTTGTAGTCTAGGGGCATCCATCACACCATTTACACCCAAATTGGGCGCCATCGATAAAAAGATTGATGCTGAAATCAATAAAAAGGCAAAGGCTATGGCGAAGAAGCGAGGAATTTAATTATTCCGTCGACGCCGTGTTCGTCGCTTCCTTTTTCTTGACGAAGACGAAGAAGAATTCGATACAATCTCCAACGATGTAAAGACCATTCGTGTATCTGACGACATCCACTTATCCGGATTTAAACAAAACAACCATGCAGTCTTTCGTCCCATTTCGGTGGCTTCCATGATCTTTAAATCAACTGGCGCAGATCCATGCGCCCTTACATACGCCCGATAAGATCCCGTTTTATATACAATCAAGTCGCTTATCGGCAATACAACTTCCTCCCCAGTGCTCATCTGATGCTCGTAATACGCCTGTTCATATTCTATTGGAAATTGCTTCATAACATCTGTCAATCGCATTGCTGGATCCAGGTCTGTAAGAAAATGTGTTCCGAAGGTTGTATTCACAAAGTTAATAAAGCCTACAAGTTCTTTTCGTATAAAGGATCGAAAAAAGAACGTATCCCATCGGACTTCCCGAATAATTACTTTAATCTCGCTGAGAAACGGGGATTCGTATCCATATTTCTCATATACAGCATCATACCCTCTGACCATTTTGAAAGAAGATAAAAACACATCTCCTAATCTTGCTACGTCAGTAATACATATCGGTCCGCCCATTGGAAATAGTAAGGCAATTTTAGTTTTTAGAATTTGTAAGACATCCAACGGTCTGTGATGCTCCGTCTGAACTAAAACCGGTGTAAAACAGCCTTTCTCCACCGAATTGGCTAGAAGAGAACTCTCGTATGGATGTAACCCTGCGGCTGGATTACCATACTCATAGTTAATTTTAATACATGGGTTTAACACCTTTAATTGTGTTTCATTGCTTGTAATATCAAATTCAGTGGTGTAGGGTGTGCCATCCATGGTAAATCCTAACCGAATTCGTTTGTTAGTTCCACTGGCCAAAAGAGCCCGTAACACCTCTGTTGGTGTCTCCATCTTATTCTGGATGTGTAAATTATTACTGACTCAGAATAGAAACCATGGGAGGCTGCGCATCGACACCTATCATAAAAACGGAATTAACACCGATTCAAGAACCCGATTCTGTAAAAGCCAAAAGTGCTGCACCCTTGGATTTTACGATTGATAAGGCAACCGATGTCAAGATTAAGAAACTTGCGCATAAACGAGGTATTTAGGGCGCCTAGAATCTGCGAGCCCGTCGTGTATTCTTGCGACGGGTCCTGCGCTGCTTCCTGGAGACAGGAGGTCGCAAGGATCGCTTTCGTCTGTGAGTTGAACCCCCACGTTGTCGTGCTCCTACAATCAGTCCAGATTGCAGTGTTTTGGCAGTATTTGCTGTATTTTGCAGAGACGCCTGTTCCTTTGCCTTCAGGAGCATCTTCATCTTGACCTCGTCTCTCATATCCGCTGAATCGATCGTTTCTACAGATCCGTCTTCCTTGACTCGAATGACTGTAGGATAGCCATTGAGTTTCGCATCCTTTAAAGCAGGTACATTGTCTACCTGATCATAATGAACCGCCGCTGTCAGAACACCGTTCGATACCTGTGCCAACTTCTTCCACAAAGGCTTGTAAGTCGTGCAGTGACCGCACCAATCGGCAAAGATGAGCAACAGAGCCTCCCCATCCTTTCGTTTCAAGGCCTCTTCTAAACGTTTGGCTTGGTCTTGTGTTCGCACTTCATCAAAGGACATCTTACCTTTTGTCAACAAAAAAAACGTGGAGAGAAGCAGAGATGAACGGCATCGTTGTTCCCGTCACCATTCTATTAGTTGTCTGCCTAGCCGTCGTGGCTCTGAAACAGGTCGTTCCGTCAAGTAACGAGGGCTTTGCTGTGCCCGAATGTCCTACATCCGCTGTAAGAAATGACAAGGGTCAAATCGTCGCCGGTGGTAAAACCTTCAATTCCCTATCCGACTACACCTCCTATCTGAGTGATCTATACGCACAAGGAGCCAAATGTATTCCTCCTCAAGTCCTACCGGTCACTCCCGACCAGCCCCGTGGCATCATCGGGGGGCTTAATAACAACGTAGAACCTCCCGAAGGGATTCAAGATCAAAATGCAACTCGCACCGTCTTCGATTACGATCCTAACAATGAACAGACATCGGCCAAGACACCTATAAACAAACTCGATGACTACGAATACAGCCGTATCTTCAAATCCGAGAGCCAATTCCGTTATGCGCTCACACCTGAAAGTAAGAGCGAGATGTTGAGCAAGTACGTGCTCGACTGGGCGAATCTTCCCTTCAATTCTCAAGAGCGTGCCGATAAGGAAGACGGGTTCAATGCCATTCGTATGGAAGGCGGCTTCCGTGAACCCAAGTCAGGTGTCTTCTTTACAAACATGGAAACACCCACTATCGCCACTCCCGACGAAGAGGCCGCTAAGGCTCGAGAACGAGCCCTGTTATCTCAATATAGACCCACAGATATTAGCAAACATATCATCGATAGTGAAACCGAGGCCGTTGCCAAACTCGTGAACGATGTCTATGCGGGTGATAAAAACTACGAACCCGTTGTTACAAAGACCGGTGAGAATCAATACGAGGTTACAGAACTCCGACCTAAATCACGCAAGGAACTGTGGGAGGATGCTCAAACACAGAAGGATGTGTTGAGAGAGGGCATTGGACATCCTAAGCCTTCCGTCGAGATTTCCAATCAAATGGCGGATGATCCCTATTTTGATAAGGGTGGAGTCGAAGACAGATCCAACGGTCGCTTCTGGAAGTATGATGACTTCAATAAGTGGACACCTGGACTCGAGCGCATGTTTGCGCCTACGTTTTCCACGCAGGAGTGGCAGTAATCGTAGCATTCTTAGGCCTTATGTTCGTTCGACTGCAAAAATTGAGAAACGAACTAATCCTCAAGAAAAAAGTATCTCCCGGTAACTGCACATAAATTATTCAACCTTACAAGAATGCCAACTTGTCCCACTTGTAAGAAAGACTTTGTACATCTAACAGCACATTTAAATAAGAAAAAGAAGTGCGCTATACCCACAGAGCCATCTGTCGCAACCTTGGCCACGCAGGTCCAACAACTTACTTCCACTGTAGAAACACTTGAGAAACGTGTGAATGAACTTCAAACACCCTTACAAAATACACTTACCTATAATACAAATGCTATCAGTCTCTTTAGTGGCGCAGGAGGCGATACATGTGGAATCGAACGGGCAAATTACAAGGTTGTTGCGTTTAACGAATTCAATGATGCGGCGACACGTACTCATACAACTATGTTTCCAGACTCAGCGGTCTTGGTAAATCCTGAGACGGCACAGTCGGATATTAAGAAGGTTCCAGATTCTGTGTTTACTTTATATAAGGGAAATGTAAATCTTATCTTTGCGGGATTTCCTTGTCAGGGATTCTCCCATGCAGGTAAAAAGAAGACCGACGACTTGCGAAATGAATTAGTTCATGAATTCGCACGAGCCGCAAATATTGTACAGCCCAAGTGGATTATTGGCGAAAATGTAAAAGGGCTCTTAGCCCGAAAGGGTAAGGATCCTCATCAACCCGCTGATGCGCCCTTACGTCCTGTCATCGACATCATCAAGGACCTGTTTGAACGAATAGGATACAAGATTACATACAAGGTGATTGATGTTACAGAGATTGGTGTGCCTCAACACAGAAAGCGACTCATTATTGTAGGACATCGTGGTGATCAGTATCCTCATATGCCGTGGGATACATTAGAACCTGCGTCAACTCCCTTCCAAACATCCATACGTGCGTTCTTAGAACCTCATCTCCAAGGAGCCATGGTTCTCCCAGCGCTATACAAACCACAAGAACAGCCCGCACACTATTGGATACCAACTACAGAAACAACTGTTCAAGGGAGTCCTCACAAAAATTTGGATCGACTTGTATGTGGCATTCGTAATCGGTCTACTAGGGAGCGAACAGCGAATCCAAGTGCTCCCAAACAGATGACGGAACCCGACGGTCTGATTAGTTACGGTGTTAGAAAGGGTGGATATCACGGCATGATTCTGAATCCTGACGTAGCGTGTAACACTATCATTAGCACCTATAACCTGTGTCCACGACTCTTTGTAGGTCTCCACAATGCGACAACCAATACCTACTACATTCGTTGTATGACTCCAAAAGAACTTGGGCAAATACAGGGCTTTCCTGCCGATTACAAATGGCAGGGGACCGAAAAAGAACAAATTGCGCAAATTGGAAATGCGGTACCTCCTCCCCTCGCAGAACGAATTGTAAGGTCAATTTCTAGGGTCGAGTTCAAATCGACGCCCCAAACAGCGGATCCTGCTACTGATTCAGACGATGATGATGATAATGAAGAGGAAGAACTATCGCATGTCTAAACGAAGATTGCTAAATCCAGCACCCTTTCCCCACCGTAATAACCCTTCAAATACAAAGTTGTCATTACAGCGAAACTCAATACTAATATCCTTTTTCTTTGTTACAATCACCTCATTTATACTGGTGATTGTAAACTGTGGATACCATGCGCAATGAAAAGATCCGGTAAGATCCCCATGAATGGTAAGCCACCGTTCCTTGTGTTTCAAAGCCTCATTCGCAATGGCGATAACCTCCGTTTTCAAGAGCGTAATATCCTCCTCCGTAATATCCAAGGCTTCATTTACCTGCTGACGCTTCTCCAACAGACTTGCGGTAGGACCACGGCGTTCCCGAACTGTCACCTTCAATTCCTTTCCAAACTCAGTTTTTGGATCATCCTGTGCCTTACAATCCCATTTGAACCAATCCTCGAAAGTAGGCGTTGGGGCTGTTATACCAAATTCACTTTTTAATACATTGCTCGCAATATAATGATCATACCACGTCCTAGCATACTTTCGTGTAAGACTGTACTTTTCGCATCCCCCGTTGTGAAACTGAACTCCCGCATCCCACGGTCGTTCCTCCTTCTTGATCGGCGTATATTTGTAAGAACCCTTGTGCTCAATGGAATGCCATGCTTCCACACCGTTGGTATTAATGAGGGCTTCAAAGTCATAATGGGTTCCTCTATTTGCGCCAAGACGGGGTCTTGCGCTAAGAAGTTCAGATCCTGGAAATTTTGTTGCGTAAGTACTGATTAATTGAATCCCACAAGGGGTTTTCGTCTGAATGGCATTAATAATAGTGTTTATATCCTTCACTTCATTTGAGCCGGCATTTTGTTTTGTGCGCAGTGTGCTTATTGCTTCTAAAAGGCGTGTTTCAAGATTAGCAATAGACTCCTGTAAAAGGTTGACTTGCGTTGAAAGAAGCATGAGAGCGGACATAGGAAAGAATACAGACTACAAAGAGATCTAGTACAAGATTCAATTTTTCCCACATCCGGTTAGTTCACCCTGACAAAACGTTTCACACAAATAGAGGCGAATGTCTGACGAAGAACTTATTCCCGAATTGGGAGATCGTATTACGATCCTGTCTCAAGTCTTTAAAAGCACGACAGGTCGCATCCTGTACCGTGATGAGTCCCTCATTCGAGTACGACCCGATACACGCAGTACCACTGCGATCGATTTTCCACTCAATCCAGAGTCTGGCTTGTTCCTTGACTCATTAGGAGTCAAGGAAGTCCAAATCCACGAAAAGCGTCGAAACCCTTCTTTTGCCGCACAACTTGCCGTCTTTCCTCACGACCAAATTCAAGCCTATGATTCTCAAGGAGCCCTTACAGATACTCTGACGGTGGAAGCCATTTATGCGAATGAATCTCAAGATGCGATTGTTGTAATACGAAACGGAGTGCTTGAAGTCATGGATTTCGCCTTTGTTGGTATCAAGGATCTCGTCTTGGTTCCTATCGGCAATCCTGAGGAACTGATCAATGAGGAAAATAAGGCAGCCGATGCTCTGAATGAGGAGGAAGTCGGCGACCTGACTCCCGAAGTCGACGATTTCTTTACAACGGCTGGCCTCAGCAGTATCGAAGCCGACGACAACAAACTGTGGGATGATATCTCCCAGCGAGAATCCATGTTCCTCTCTTTGATCAAGGCCCTTCCCTACAAGAAGCAAAAGGATCCCAGGCAAATGGCGAAACTCTACAGACAGGTGGATGTCCTCTTGGCGCTCAAGAACTCGATTGTAGTGAGAGACGCCGATCAAGCGCTCATTCTGGGTGAAACCCGTTCCTACGTTCCTCACACCCTCCAAGACGTTGTTGAGAAAACTACCAATCCGATTGCTGCACTCTTACCTGTGATGGATGTGAATAAGGTCTTGTATGCTGATGTAACAGGAAATGCAGCAGAAGGCATTCTCGTGAAACAGGATACAGAAGCCTTGCTCAAACAATTGGAAGCCGCTTCCGCCTATTCTAACGCTGTCGGTACCAATGCCTTTGCCGCCTATTTGCAGATCATCCTCGGTGGTTCCGCCCCGTATCAAGCCGTCAAACCCGAAGGACCTCGCATCAGTATCGATCAAGATGTGATACGATCCAAGGCTCCTCCTACAGCCGTGAAGGGATATGCTAAGACCGAGGTCCCCGGTTACAAACCCCTGCGATTCGGCGGCAAAGGAGGCATCGAATCCCTATCCTCCTTTCGAATCACCGATATTCATACACGATCCGCTCGACTCTTGGCGGGTAGCATCCTGATGGATACGAAAACGGGTGTTCCCTTCGTGATCGCCGATGCCGATACAGCGGTTGCATTGGCTCATGTCTTATTGTCACGGGATCTGGCCACACAACGCTCTCCTACACGCTCCTCCGTTCTTCTATACGACATTCTCAACAACGAAGCCATTCGAAGACCACTTACCTTTTTTGACTGGCGCCTACGATACGAATGGGACCAACAGCGAGTTGTCAATCCCGGCGAAACCATTGTGCTCGCTGATGTCATCCGAGAACAATTGAGACACAGGGCGTTACGATACAGAGATAATGGAATTCAATCCTATCTCGATTCGTTGGGGTTGCGCTTCTTAGAGTGGTCCCCCTCTGTCTTGAACGCCGTGAACTTGAAGGACAATCAAACAGCGTGGTTGGAAACCATGGCCTCCGCCAAGACGAAGAGCGATGTGGCCCGTCAAGATGTCAGTCAATCCGTGTATGGAGTGCTCTTTCCCGATTCCGTATTGGCTAGAACACCGATTCCTCCTGAAGTTGAAGATGTGGTTGCAGAAACAGCAGAAACAGCAGAAACAGATCCGCTCCGTATCACTGCCTCCCTCCTACAGGCGGCTGGATGCACTGCGCTTCCTCTCTGGATTGCTACCGCCGCAAAGACGGATAGTATTGCCACAATGGAAGCCTCTGCGATAGCCGAAACCAAACGTCTCGCCTTCCGTGAAACAACTCGCTTACAAACCGAGGCCGCCTTTAAGAGCAAGCCTAAGATCAATCCCTGTATCCACGTGAATCAACTCGATCAAATTCGGGGGGTTCGTGATATGAAGAAGCGTATGGATTTACTCGAGGACTTCATACAGAAGAACGGAGTCGGTCAACACAATCAATGGATTCTGTGTGGACTGTGTAAACTTCCCCTCGTCTGTAAACACGAGAAACTCCTGATCGAAGAAATGCGCCATCCTGGTCGTGGTACCATCCTTCACAAAACCTTGTTGCTGGACTACGCCAGTCCCCACGTCTTCGAAGGCCGTTATATTTGTAAATACTGTGGTCAAGCCATTCAACGCATTGAGTACGATACGAGTCTGGAATTTGATGACGATGGCATTCCGTTATCCGGTCGAGCCGTTATGGAAGATGAACCCGATGATGACGACGATTTGGCACTCATTACGGCTTCCGAGTCGACGATGGTGTATACGGGGCAACAGAAGACGCTGTACTTGATCGCACGTACAATCTTTGAAGGTGCCGGATTTTCAGGTAATGACGAGATTTACGCAAGAACCATTAAATCCGCCACGCTGTACTTGGAAGAGAAGGCTCCCAAGGAACAGGCCTACACGGCACAGAGGCAGAAATTGATCGCCGATGGTTTAGCCAGCGGTAAGAAGGTCGCTGTACCGCCTGAATACAAGAAACTGATTTGTAATTTACAAATTGGTGTCATCGGTGCCCTGTGCGTCCTCGAGTTACAAACCGCAGACACGGAAATTCCCATTCCCTTTCCCAAGGCCACCTGTCCCTATTCGCTTACTGGGTTTCCCTTGGATGGCGAGGATCCCACTATCGGCCTCGGATGTGTCTACTATGTTGGGTGTGTGATTGCCAGTATCTATCGTGAAGACAGTCCTTGGGGTCTCACCTCTTGGACCAGTATCAGTGATGTAGGAAAACGTCGAGATGCCGTCGCTGGCGAAATACGACAGGCTATGCTCAAGGTCCTCGGACTTCCTAAACTTCCTAATATTGCGCAGGTGACCGATGTATATACCGACAGGTTGAAGAGGAAGCGAGACCAGCGTGTGGGGGAAGGTGCTACCGTTGTAGTACTTGCGTCAAAAGAAGACGTGCTGCCTCCCTCCTTTCGCCCGCTTCCCTTTCTCAAGGCCGCTGTCGCCAACGATCCGATTCACAATGTCGCTAGTTTTAGAGACAATGTCAAAGAAAAACCGTTTATGACGATGGCTCCCTACATAAAGGAACGAGAGATACAACTTGCTCACATCCTGGTAAAGGAGTTTCATGCGGAATCTGCCAAGGGGCCGGTGCTTCACCCTCTCAAATCCGAGGGCATTTGTTGCGTCAACTCTCTCCAATCCGTAGCCAAGAAGGGACTGGGATACAAGTCCCTCGCCATTTCGGAAGCGATGAAGAAGGAGATCGAGGTCTTACATGAAGGCGCCCTTGTTGTCTTTAGCAAGGATTTGGCTAGCGGTCCCAACAGTACTCATATCCGTGTTCCATGGAATGCGCCTGTCAAAATAACTCAAATTCCCGCTTTAGAACCCGAAGACTATTACAAACTCTTTATGAAGAAGTGTTATAAAGGTCGTCGCTATGGTCGAAGCCACGAATTTGGATACGATTCCAAGTGTCGCAATTGCGGGTTTGAACTGCCTTCCCAATTATCCTATCTATCCTTATCCGAAATCTCCGATGAGAAGGAGTCCGTCATCGCCAAGAAGTTGGATGCACAAGCCGTCTTACGAAAACAGATCTGTCTTCAAGCCTTCGCCGATCAAAGCGTGGCGATTACTGATAAAACCTTCTTAGCCTTAGAAGCCGCAGTGAAAGAACATCTATCGATTGCGCCAGTGATAAGCGCAAAGCCACGATCCAATATCGAACTGCTAGAAGACATGGCGAGGACCTTGGTCGAGATACTTCCTACTGGGATGGAGACCGAGTATGCGAAATTACTCAAAGCCCTCCACACGATTCACGAGAAGAAGATTCCGAAGGGAATTGCAAGAGCAAAGGAACTGTCCCCCTTTGTAGCCAGTAGAGATGCGCTTGTAAAGGCGCTTGAAGCCCGTATGATTGCGGTCGGCTTTGATGGCAAGAACAGCGAGATTCTTGCTACACTTAACCGACTATCCAAAGATCTTCGTAACGAACCCCTTGGCCCTCAAGGAAATCCTGCGAAAACTGCCAGTTTGTTACGTGATTTCCGTGCGGAACTCGCCGATGCAACAGAGGGAGCGAAATTATGCCAACATTTCCTCGTCGTGCTTGGACAACAAGCCCTCTCTCATTCCTACACTGTAAACGGATCGGCGAACAAGTTGCCGCTCAGCAAATGGTTTCCCAGTATAAACCGTGATCACTTGGAAATTTTACGCAAGATTTGGATTCGCAGTGATTCTACTGTCTGTCCCTACATCCCCTATCTGGCTCCTCCCTTGGGGCCTCAGGAACCTCTTCGCAAGGCTCTTCATCGATTTACGCAATGGCTAGCAGGCATTTTGTCCTTTTTTGTGAATGTATTGAAACCTAGCGAGGATATCTTGGGAGAAGAAGCCTCCATCATCTTGGAATGGTTCGTATGTGCCGGCATGCTCTCGCTTCTCACACCCGCAAGTCCTTTGTACGCCGATATCGTGAACCCTGCGCAACGGGAATCCGCTCCCGTCTTCTTCCTGGCCTTCCTACAGGATGTCCTTGATGCGGGCACCTTCTATGCACTGCGATTCAAGCGAAGTCCCGAGCAGATTGCGCACGTGCTTCGTGTTCGTGAGGAAGTCGAAAAATCCGTCGTGATGTCACGCTTAAAGGTAGATGACAAGAGTCTTCACGATGTAGAGGTGATTAAGAAGCAACTCAAACTCGGTGTATGGGGACAGGGACGTCTCGAAAACCTCGTGGGATACAATGAAAAGGTGGTGGGCTTACAATTCAGTGATATTCGGGCCATGGGTATTAATGACTTTGGAGATCACGTTGTCGGACCTCAAGCCGAGTCGACTCGAGTGACGGCGGGTCCTCGAGAAGGATACGAGAATCGGATCCGGCAAGATGAGGATGAATTTTGAGCCCCCCTAGATAGGAATGAATGTGCTGTGGTTTGCATTCGGGATTTACATTGTGGGGGTATCAGCCCTACTGATCCTACAACCCAAGATGATGTTTGAGAACAAGGTCTGGAAGGAATTCGGACTTCATAATACAACCAGGGCGACGGTTTTCCCGGTGTGGATGTTTATTGTCTTATGGTCTTTTTTGTCATATGGTGTAGCATCCTTGATGGTGACGATGTTCTCCAACCTAGCCTCAGGATCCTTTGAACAAGGCCCTTTCTTCGCCAGGGCCGGCGCTGGAGGCACAGGCGATGGAGCGACGAATCAAGAATCCATTAAGAATTCCGTTGCATCGAGGGTCGCATCCAGAACAGAGGAGCAACTCTTACAACTCCAAGACCAAGTGACGGCTCTGTTGGAATCACAAGAATCACAAAAACCCGAGATGAATCATCAGTCTACGACTCCCGAACAGGCGCCCTCTATAAAAAATTCGTTACCCTATCACCGCCGTCGATTACGGCGTCGACATGCGAAAACCGGGTACTATGTTCGCAATAACTCCGGAGCCGATGGACCCAAATACATTTACTACGGAGAAGAACCTCCTCAATAAGATCTCATTTTGATATTGTTCAGAACAATACAAAAATGCGCTATTTTCATATCAGAGTGCTCTTGGCCTAACAGGTTGCAGACCCCGTCGCCGCCACTACAACACCATACATGGCTCCCCAGGCAGCCCAGAAGGCTACATCCATCTGTTTCTTAAAGACTATATCACCAGATCCTGCCAGAAAGTAATCACTTGTGATAGATCCCAGTACAGGCACAAAGAGACCCACAAGAACAAAGCCTACTTCGATCGCCATACCGATTGCTGCATTGCTGGCGACACGACTCATTGATTTCACCTCTCCACAGTTTGATGATTGCGCCAAGGCACCCGATCCTAGAGCGGATACAAAGGTGATCACGGCTACAAGAATGAGGAAGCCGATCAACATCGGGATTCCCAACGGCTCCGGAACACCTAAAACCTGTGCCAAGGTTGTAAAATATCCAAAGGGCAGGATCCCCATGACGAGTGCGAGCATAATGGCAAAGACCCATATCAAGGCGTTGTTCATTGCTTCTTTCTTATCTATTGAAAAGAATTACTGTAAAGTTCCGACTTGATTAGGAATAAGGAACAAAAGAGTTTATATTGGTAGGTAGAACCGCATGGCCACCATTCAACCCGCCAATATTAAATCCCTCGATCAATGGGTGCGTGCCTTTGACCGCTATCGAAACGTCATACTCGGTGCCGATGGATCCTTTCTTGTACTTGACCCGAAACTCATGAAGGACGACCCTGCAAGAGCCATGAAGGAACCCGCTGTAAGATTTAAACACACCTATGCGAGAGATGCGCTTCTTACACTGATCGACAATAAGGCTGTTGGGGACGCTCGCACCGAGGCCCTTGATACAATCGAAAAGGCCCTCGAACAAATCAAGGTCGCCAAGGACGAAGCCTTCCGTGCCTTTGTGTCGACCGAACAAGCCCTCCTAGAGGCCAGCGATGTAGCAAAACGAGCCAAAACGGCCACACAGAAGATGACGGCCGCTCTCGAAGTCGCTAAACAAACAGGTCTCATGATGGAGGCGGGACAAGCCTATAGTGAACGTCGCATGCCACTAAGACATGTGAAGATCTTACACGGAATTCCTAGAAATACAATTGATTATACGACAAACGATGATCGTGCGATTCCCTCTCTGATGATCTTACAACCCAAACGTATCGGCATGCTCACTGTAGAGGATACGGCTTAATACGGTCAACGTTCTTCTCACAATCTACAGTCTTGGTTTCATACTTGAAACACGTACCATTACGATCACGATATACCGTAGTTTCCGCCTGTTCTACATTCGGATACTTTGTTACGACTATAGCACTCGGTTTCAAAATATAGACGATAAAGATACCTGCAGCCAGTCCACACAGAAAGGGAAAGAATTTGAGATGTTGGAGAAGCATCCTGTACTATGCCGTGAGATTTTTTCGTAGCATAATGATAGGAATGTTTGATCTGTCCTCCCTTCTGAAAATACCAGGAATGGGAACTCTGATCAGTGTTATGTTAGGCTTTGGTCTCGCCGCCATGTTTCGCCCTTTGTGTAAGGGCCCCGATTGTCTTATTATGCGAGGTCCGCCCGTACAAGAGATCCGTAATTCGGTGTATCAATTCGGTTCACGATGTGTTGAATTCACTGCGAAACCTATCGAATGTAAGTCGGCGGGTAATGTGCCCATTGTGGACACAATGACCTTTGCGGATATTTAAGGCTTGGAATTCCGGCATCCTCAATACAACCATGTCAGACGCAGGTACAAGTCTCGAATCCCTGGAGTCGGGGAATGTCGCCAACGCCGCCGATGAAGCCCGTATGGCCGCCATCTTACGTGATATGCAGGTTACGGATGAATCGACTCAACGGGATCCTATGCCCTCCAATATTCCTATGGCCCCCATGCATCCCAATCCCCCCGCCATGAATTCTCAAGGAACGGGGTCACAGTACGGAACGGGGTCACAGTACGGAACGGGGTCACAGCACGGAACGGGGTCACAGCACGGAACGGGGTCACAATACGTTCCCGTAGACGAGGCCGAAGAGGCTGTAGCACCCACTGCTACGCCACTCAAAAAGCGTGGTAATATCTGGAGTCGTATTCTTGCCAACATTCGAGATCCCCTGATCGTGGTGGTTCTCATGTTTGTACTATCGCTTCCCGGGTTTCACACTGTGGTAGCAAAAGTGGTTCCCTGGGCCTTTGCCGTCGGCGGTGAATTGTCCTATCTTGGCCTCATTATCAAGTCGCTGTTTGCAGGAGGGCTATTCGCCGCCTTACAAATAGGTGCTTCCTTTATCTAGAATTCTCGACACCATAGTAGAAGATGTCCTCTACGAATTTGGCCACGAAAGCCGTCAATAAAATCCGTCATTCCCTGAGTGGATTAACGAAATCGACACGTCATATGTTTGGTGTGGATGGGTCGTTTTCTGTCATGCATGAACGTGTGCTCGTCGTTGTCTACATCCTGGCCCTCCTGGTGTCTCTGTACAAGCGCCGCACTTCTTCCATCTTTGTCAACATCGCCTGTGTAGCCGTCACGGCGGTTCTATCCGGCTCCATCGGTATCGCCCTCCTGCTCGGTGTTGTGCTCTTTGCGGTCGACTACTTTATGGGTCTCCGAGATCCCCTGGAGCCCTTTGCCAACGAAGTGACCAACGAGGAGGACAACGAAGTGGCCTACGAGGAGATGAAGGAGGCCTACACCGATGAAAAAGAAGAAAGAGATCAAAAAGATCAAAAAGAACCAGGACCCGTAAAGCCCGCTCGTAAGGCAAAGAAGGCGGCAAAGAAGACGGCTCCTCCCGACAATGGAGAACGTGCCGAGTTTTTTGAACTCGGTAAGAAGTACAAACTTCCCAGTGAGGACGACGACGCTGATTTCCACCTTGATGCCGGCTCTACCTTCATGAATGCGTACAAATCCTTGAAACCCGATCAACTGGCGGCAATGACCAAGGACACCCAGGATCTGATGCAGACGCAGAAGCAGTTGATGTCGACCCTACAGACATTGAAGCCCCTGATCATGGATGGTAAGGAGATGATGAATACCTTCCAATCCTACTTTGGTAGCGGCTCTGCTCCTACAACCATGTAAACTCTCTTCTAAGCACCACGGTAACAAAGACGCTTTGCGGATTCGTTACTCTGAACTATTTCCAATTCTGTACCAGAGAGATGTCTGGTAACAAGATGCAGATCCTGATTGTTGTGGGTCTCTTTTTGAGTTCCCTGTTTACGTTTGGACTCGTACAAGCCTTTCAACAGTTCGGAACCTGTGAAAAGCCAAAGGAACACTTTGCAAATGAAGAAGCAGGCAAAGAACAGGAAGGGTCTCTTGAGTCCATTGTAAGTAATGTCAAACGTATTGGATCCTATCTCGTCCAACCTACCATGTGGACTGAGCGTATTCACATGTCGACGTTGTCCCCCATGGAACTAGCACGACATTATTTACAAAATTCTGGTGGAGAAACAGAGTAATGCCTTCACGTAAGATAAAACAACGAGGGGGCTCCTTAGGAGGAAGGACCTGCGCACCTGGCGAGATCTGTATGGATGACAACAGTACAACTGTGGCTCTCTGTTTGATTGGCGCTGGTCTGATCGGTGCCGGTTTGTACTTTTACAAGGGACTCCCTTCTCTATCTTCTCTAACACAAACGTCACAAAAACCCACCGTGGTCGTCATTGAATCTAAAACTCCAAGTCCCGCCACCTACATCCCTATGGATCCACGCTTTGCACCCTTATCGCCCGAAAAATCATACTCTGTCCCTCCCGATCTCCGAGGACAACCCCCTATTAGTGCCGGTGTTGGTGCCTTTCCCATCAACGTCCAGACACAGGGCCTGCCTGATACCTATCAACAAGTCGGTGTTCTTACAGCACCCGGTGGCACTGAAACATCCGGCTCTCCTACACGCACCATTCTCCCTCTCTTTGGTCGTCGTGTTCTGTACAATCGTGACAAATGGAATTACTACACTCGTACAGACGGTATGAATCCAGTACAAGTCCCCGTCCAGTTCAAACGTCGTAATTGCGATGACGACAATGGATGCGACGAGGTCCTCGATGGAGATTCCGTCGGATGCCCCGTACTCGGACAGTCTTACACGGCAAACATCTATCGCTATTCTACACCTCGTTATCTTCCTACCTTATTCTAACGGATTCCCTCGTGATCCTTCGTATGCGCTATGCGCTTAGGAAGGAAACCCATAGCCTATTCAGAGAGTGATGGCAACGTTGAATTGTAAAGCGACGCCCCTGTCGATTCCGCCGCTCTTTGATTTGAGCGGAATACCGGTCGACAAGGCGACGAAGTTGCGCCTGATTGCGCCTAAGTTGCCACCCACAGGGCCTGTATCCTCCTTACCAGAGGGTATCAATCTGAACGAAAACAATCAGATCGAATTACACCTATCCGACAGTCGAGGCAGTGCGAGTGGGTATCGCTATTCACTCATTGATTCACGACTTGTCTTTCCAGCCTTACACAATCTTACCGGCACCTTACCCGTTGCAGAATTGTGTTTGTACTTTCGAAATCAGTCGCAAAACATGACAGGTAAGATCCTCTGTATCTGTCTCGGACTGGCGATAGGTAAAGATTCAGAAGCGCCTTATTTTACAGCCTTGAGTACAAGTGCCCCTCTTCCTTACAGACCCCTTCTTACAAGTCTGTTTGAATCAGAGGACACCTTTATTGAATACGTCGGTGCGGATTTACGAGGTCGTACCTACAGCAATCCAAATCCTAATGCGATGTGTGACCCCGTTGTACAAAGCGTGACCTACTTCGTGTGTACAGGACAGGGCATTCTTGGAAGTCAGGCAACGTTGAATCGATTGAAGGGATACGCAGGATCTGATAAGGCTGTCTTACAGACGGTCACTACCTTACCGGCGGATCTTGTATCCAAAACCAGTCTTGTATACGGCATTCATTTGGGCCTAGACACAGATACGAATAGTTCCGCTACTCCTACATCAGCATTGAAGTGTTATCGCTTGAATGTGGCTCAGGATGTTAAGAATGGCACTGTGAATATCGGTAATGCCACCTCTACGTCCACTCTTCAAGATGAACTTGTAGCGGCACAAATGGGACAGGATTCGGCTGTGACAGAGGCCTCGAGTAGCGGCTTTCAACCCGGTGATGTTGAATCGATTCTTGCAATTATCATTGCGGTGATCTTGGGCATTGGGATTATTCTGTGGTTGTTGGACTACTTTTATCCTGGGGGTCTTGCTGGATTATTTAGCCGTGGATCTGGCGGACCTGGTGTTGGTCCAGGTGTTCTGAGTTCTATTACTGCTCTTGCAGCGAGTCTTCTAACACGAGGACCTCCTAGACCATCTCCTCCTACGGATCCTAACAACCTGAATGCAATTACAGGTCTTGCGGCTAGACTTGCTGCTACTGCTTCTTCTGCTTCTTCTGCTGCTTCTCCTGCTTCTGGCCCAAGCCTTGTGAATCCTATTACAGGTCTTGCGTCAAGTCTTGCGACTGCTGCTTCTCCTGCTTCTGCTTCTCCTGCTTCTGGCCCAAGCCTTGTGAATCCTATTACAGGTCTTGCGTCAAGGCTTGCGACTGCTGCTTCGACTGCTTCTTCTGCTTCTGCTACTGCTTCTGGACCAAGCCTTGTGAATCCTATTACAGGTCTTGCGTCAAGTCTTGTTGCTTCGACTGTTTCTCCTGCTTCTGCGACTGCTGCTTTTGGCGCTAGAAATGCCGCTTTGAACATTGCATCGAGACTTGCGCCAAGTAGTTCTTCTGTGACTGCCCCTGGTGGATCAAACACAACCACTCCTGTTATTACCAACCTTGCAGCGAATCTTGCGTCAAGTACTCCATTTGCGAGTGGTTCTAGCACACCTAATATAACCACTTCTGCTGCCACCAGTCTTGCAGCGAATCTTGCATTAAGTACTCCATCTTCAAGCGGTTCAATCACACCTAATAAAACCACTCCTGTTATTACCAACCTTGCCGCCAGTCTTGCGTCAAGTAGTTCTTCTGCGACTGCCTCTGGTGGACCAAACACAACTACTCCTGTTATTACCAGCCTTGCAGCCAATCTTGCGTCAAGTAGTCCATCTTCAAGCGGTTCAATCACACCTAATACAACCACTTCTGCTGCCACCAGCCTTGCAGCGAATCTTGCATCAAGTACTCCATCTGCGAATGGTTCTAGCACACCTAATAAAACCACTCCTGTTATTACCAGTCTTGCAGCGAATCTTGCGTCAAGTACTCCATCTGCGATTGGTTCTAGCACACCTAATACAACCACTTCTGCTGCCACCAGTCTTGCAGCGAATCTTGCGTCAAGTAGTTCTTCTGTGACTGCCCCTGGTGGACCAAACACAACCACTCCAGTCATCACCAACCTTGCAGCGAATCTTGCGTCAAGTACTCCATCTTCAAGCGGTTCAATCACACCTAATACAACCACTTCTGCTGCCACTAGCCTTGCAGCGAATCTTGCGTCAAGTACTCCATCTTCAAGCGGTTCAATCACACCAAATATAACCACTTCTGCTGCCACTAGCCTTGCAGCGAATCTTGCGTCAAGTACTCCATCTTCAAGCGGTTCAATCACATCTAATACAACCACTTCTGCTGCCACCAGCCTTGCGGCAAATCTTGCGACGAATCTTACCGCACAAAAGGCTGCAATTGCCACTTCTATTAGTCAATTACCATTATCTTCGACAATCCAAAGTCCTCCTGACGAACCTTACAACGCCGCATCCAAGAAAGCAGACGCAGATCTCTTAAAATACTTAAGATCACAACAACAATCGAATACATTTAGTGGGGTTGGATTGGATGTTGCGTCCTCTTCTTCTGGATCTCAATTAAGCGCTAGTGATATCGATAATGCCATTAATCAATTAGTATTAAGAAATGGTAGAACAATCAAACCAGACAACTCGGATTTGATCCGTAGAGCAAGACAAATCTATGCCGATACTCCACCCTCTAGTACAGCAACAACAGTAGCAGCAGCAACACCAGTAACAACACCAGTAACAACAGGAAAACCATCGATGTCTTTGCCGCCTCCTCCTGCTAAAAGCAGGACAACAGTACCTCCGCCTCCTGTACCCTCTAGCGTAGCAGGAACCTCAACACCAGTTCCAACAAACCCTTCTATACCTCCAGTGGATACCCGCACCGCCACACAAAAAAAGTTTAATGGTTGGCCTCCAGCAGGAACAGCCGCAGGAACAGCAGCAGTACCAGCACCAGTACCAGCACAAGCACCCCCAACAGGAGTAACAACAGAAGAACCTAGTTTCTTTTATAAACTTCTGTTTGGAGGGCCGAAACCAGCCCCAACACCCTCTACAACTCCAGTTAACACACGCCCTGATAAGATTGATGGACCTACAGCAAAAGCAACAGCAGCAACAGGAGTTGCAGTAACAACACCAGTAGTGCCGGTAACAAAACCATCAAACCCATCGCCCATGGATCTAGCAACTCAAACGAAAACACGTCCTGCTACAAGTAAGTTATCTGAAGCGGAAGAAACAAAACTACAAGAAGAGATTGATGAGATTGATGAAGCACTTGCAATAATTGACAAACAGATCGCAAGGTATGACAAAACATTAGAGTCGATGAACTCAAACCCCATGAAATCAAAACCTGAACAAAAATCATACAATTTCATATACGATTTTCGCATGGAAAGGGATAAACAACGCAATCAACTTATGGAGATCTTACTAAAAAAGAGGGCTAAGTTATACAAAATTCCAACCCCTAAGTAAGAATGAAGTCCCTCCTACAGAATCCCCTCGTCTTCTGTGGCCTCGTGCTCTTTATCGCCATCTGCGGTATTGCGCTCCTGGCTATAAGAGAAAAGCACTCCTTCGTCACAACCGGCACCCAGTGGATTAGTACACAACTTGAGGGCTTCGCACCTCAACAACTAACAGTTCCTCAATGCCCTCCGGATTCGATTGATTCAAAAGGGAATAAGGTATCCTATACCTTTTATACAGATAGTGCCGGCGAAAGTCTCTGTTGTAGTGGACCCGTCAACTCGCTCTCTCACACCTGTACTCCTGCCGATTCACAATCCCTGTACGGAATCTGTGCCTTCCGAACTGGTGTTCCCGATCCGATCCGTGGTGGAACGACAACCCTTCCCCTGTGTGGAATGGTGGCTGAGATCACAAATAAAACGCAAGCCTCCACTCTCTGCCCCCCGAGCCTTCCTAACTATGCATCGGGTCGAATTGGACCTAAGAAGTCCCTGATTCAAACATGTTGTAAGAACGGTCCCAACAATGACGGCACCAACTGTACTTCCATGGACTTACAGAATGGTAACTTTTGCCGTGTTGGGACAAAACTCGATCCCTCAGACAAGGACTGCGCAACCCTACAGCAATTCGATAATGCGCAATGCCCTCCCAATCTTCAGAAGACCCTGTACAAAATGGGCCCCGTAGAAACCGCCCTCTATCCGAACGCCGATGGCCTTCAAGTCCCTCTTTGCTTCGGCGTCGAACACACCTGCTACCCTGACAATGTTGTAGACACGCTCCAAAAACAAAACGTCTTTACAAAGGAACCAGCAAACCCCAAGAATTGGGCGTTTGCTTGTTCTGGTTATACCTCACAATACGTCGATAAGTTAGCAAATCCTGACTTCAAATCGACCTATCTATCCTAGTTTATTGATAATAAGTGATAGACTTCGTCTTCTCATCTAAATCCGGACCGTACCGATGAAATTCGTTACTGCCCGTATCCTCCGCAGGTCTGTAGACAAACTCTGAGGACACCGTGGGCGCCTCGAAACGAGGGGACTCCTTAGGATACTGTCCATCGACGGGTTCACCTTCCGTAACCGGGGATACAAAGCCCTCGACGTTTCCATACATACGGTTCATCGGATCCGTTTCATTAAACTGCGCATAACTGCGAGGCTCCGACTGTGTAGATGAATACTCTGTTGCAGCCCCCATACTTTGGTCGGGAACTGTTACATCCGCATACTGCGCAACAGGGCTTCGAACTGTTGCTGTAACGATGTTGTTCTTAAAGAACAGGACGGCCACAAGAAGCAGGACGCTGATTCCAATGACAGGTGAATGGGAAAAGACGCCAAGACCGACGACAACTAGGAAGACACCCACAAGAGGAGAGGTAATGGCAGAAGGTATAGCAATCGTGCTATTGGTTGCCAGAAGGCTCGTGATGGCAAGAATGCTCACGGCCGCAATGATTTCGGGAGCAGAGAGATCCATCTTCGTTCTAATATGCTGTTGTAAAAAATGAATGATGTAAAAACTAGGAGTCTATAGACAAGTATGCTTCCTTCCAAATCCCTCACAAGTCGAGGGTACATGATTGAAAAGAGTGCCTTAACAGCCGATCAGATCAAACATCTCGAAAAGACTCTCACGGTCAAACCCGCTCTTCCTCGGGCCTATGCCGGAACCGTCAGTTCCTTTCCTGTCTTCTTGAAATCTGATACACGGTTCTACCTTCCGCCCTCCTGGGCCATCACAACCTACGGGGCGGCTGTCATGGATGGGCGACCGGTTGGCGCCCAGTTACCCAAGGAACTCACATTCCGAGGCGACTTGCGTCCTCATCAAATTGCTGCGCTCACCTCCTTTCGAGACGCCGGTCGTAACGGACTTATCTGCCTTCCCTGCGGATACGGTAAAACCTTTACCGGGATTGCTGCGGCTGCGGAAATCGGTCGTTGCTTTCTTATCGTAGTCCACAAGGAGTTTCTCGCTGATCAATGGGCCTCGGAACTCACAAGATTGCTACCGGGAATCCGTATTGGACGAATACAGGGAGATAAATGCGATGTAGGGACAGGTTTCGATGTTAGTATTGCTATGATTCAGACGATTTGTAGTCGCACCTTCCCTGTAGGAACCTTCAACCGGTTCGGATTTGCTATCTTTGATGAAGTCCATCATCTCGCCGCCGAACACTTTAGTCAGACCCTACAGCAGATTCAGTGCCGTTGCATGCTGGGACTCACGGCTACGCCCACTCGTGTCGACGGGTTGTCGAAGGTCTTCTCCTGGTTCCTCGGGCCTATCGTGTATCAAATTGCGACGAGGCCCGTAGATTCCACTGTCCAAGCCATTACCTTGAAGTATAATTCTGCCGAACCCCGATATGCGAATGTCGCCGTTGATTGGAAGGGCCAGGTGATACGAGCCCGTATGATCAACCAAATTGCGGAATACGAACCACGAACCAAGGCCATTCTTGATTGGCTTTGTCCCTTGTTGAAGGAGGAAGGTCGGCGATTACTTGTACTCTCGGACCGTCGGGACCATCTTCTGGAGTTTGAAGCAGGGTTCAAAGCGGCCGGCTTCACAGAAATAGGATACTACGTCGGTGGAATGAAGCAAAAGGATCTGGATCTCTCGGCTACCAAACATATCATTCTCGGTACCTTTGCTATGGCGTCGGAAGGTATGAACATTCCGACGCTAAATGCAGTCTTATTGGCGACTCCTAAGAGTAATATTGAACAATCGGTAGGTCGCATTCTTCGGCAGCGACCTGACGAACGCATTGTACAACCACTTATCTTTGATGTGCTCGACGAGACCTTTACGGAATGTGTGAGCCAGTGGAATAAGCGACGCAAGTTTTACAAGACCTGCGGCTATTTAGTCAAATTTGCGGATCAGGCGACCGAAACTGTGGTGGATCCTACAGATACGAATGTAGTTAGTTATGTGGAAGAGTACGTGGAGGAAGAGACGGCGTTTGCAGAAGCAAAGGGAACTCCTTCCTTTGTCTCCGAGGATGAGTACTAGAAACAATTCCAATATGGAATTGTGTATAGGTGAATGGGGGCTTTACTTACGACTCCTACGAGTCTTACGATTATTCCTCGTTTTACGTGCTGCGGCAGCCACCATGTATGGACCCGCATCGACACGGGCTTTCAATTCGTTATATTTTTGGTCTAATGTTTGAAGATCATGGACGATCTTCCAAACTATTTTATTTGTTGGATGTGCCATCGGTGAAGTATACAGAATATTGTCAACATCAGCGGGTGATGTAAGCATTAACTTTACTTACGATTATTCTTACGACTGCTCTTTCTTGACTTTCTTGACTTTCTTGACTTTCTTGACTTTCGTATCTTCCTTCGTCCTGCGCCCACCTGAGATGTACGCATATCAGGCGTCGTCGCCATCAATTCATTTGTAGCCCCCATACGACCAGGCTGTTGGATCACATCATTGTAGACGTTGACACCAGGAGGTAGAGTGCTATTCTCCGCAATGGAAGGTCGGAAGTTGAAGGCCGCCGAGTCAGCGTTGTATACAGGGACTTGGGAGCCGGGAGCGTGGTAACACTCGGGCCCATAGGCATTGGGAGCACCGTAAGAGGGAGGAGCGGGTTGCGCAAAGGATGCTGAGAGAGGTGCTGATGTGTTCAACGAGTACGCACCACCTGATTGAGCCGCCTTCAGCGCCATATTAATCGGAGCATGAGGATCGTCGTAACTTCCCGCACGAGGAGCGCATCCACTGGGCGCAATCAGAGCGGCAGCGTTGGGACCAGTGCCACCAATCAGATCGACAGCCTGGCTGGGATCGACATTGCCATTGGTCGCAAAGGAATAGGATGTTCCGCCACCTCGTTGCTTGCGACTGTTATTTCGACGGCCTCCCAACATAGGAAGAGGAATGTAAGGAAGCGTACCCACTATGTTTCCCTCGGCAAGTCCTCCTGTGCCTCCTCGTTGAACCATACAACCGCATGCACCGCCCTGCTGCTGTGATTTTCGTGACTTCCTCGACTTCCTCGACTTCCTCGACTTGGATCGCTTACCACCCTTCATGTTCGAGATCCATTGATTTTGTACATCTGATTCATTGTTGGATGTTGCAGGATTAAAGTACGCTGTAGGAGGTGTAGCCGAAGGAAAAGGGTAACCATTGGTACCCGCTGCGTCGGGATTTACACCATTAAACAGTTGACCGGGACGGGGTGTAAAATCGCACTGGGGGGTTCCCAGTTGTTGCGCAACAGGAACTGTAGGACCCGTTCCATAGGCATTTACAGAGATGGATGTCGGGATCAAGCCACCAAGACTGTCCAGAATGTTACCTCCTCGTTGTCTGACTTCGTACCGACGTCTGTGATTCTTACGCAATTCTCGATTGCTCATCTTCTAGTAAGATAGCAGAAATAAAGAATGGGCGCAGACTCTATGACCGTACACTCATAATTTCCCATTTCTTAAACTTCCCGTTAAAGATCGCCTCTACAGGGATGTCTTCGCCCTTGTGTAGTCGCATGGCCTTACTCACCGCCATGGTACGAATAAGTGCCATTCCTAAGGCCTCTGTGCCTCGCCACAATTGAAAGACGTCGGGACCGGATATGTCCCGTTTAGCAAGTATGATTTTTGATGATACTGGTGGTTCAACGGTTACTTCTGTTACAGGCTCAACTGCTATCTCATCAAGGAGTTCAGATTCATCGACCTTATTAGGTGCATAAGTCATAGTATTAGTAGGAATAGTCACAGTCGCAACAGTTGAAACAGGAGTCACAGTGGGTTCTCCATTCGGGACGAACAAGAGACGACGCTGACCCGCCCCATGAGGTATCCATTCCAGCACAGACTTCACATCAAACGCAGGAGGCGCTGTTGAAAAGGACACTGGTTTTACACTTAATCGCTGAAGAACCGGATCTAAGACAACATGTGTCGCAAAGAATTGTCGCAACAAGGACCACCGGTCCGGAAAGGTCTTGTGTAACCAGACCAAGTCGCCCTTCCATACCATTACATCTTCCAACACCAAGCCCTGTGTTGTTCGTTGCGCCATGAAGATCGTACCCTTTCTTACATCATCGCTCAGTCTTAGTCGAATCTGTTCAGGTCGTCCTTTAAAGGGTACATAGACACTAGAGAACTCGGTTACAACGAGATACCCTGATACTACACCTCGGGGTCTTACAACCAGGGATCCTTGATTCAATTTCATAATTGATAGATCTGATTCCTGCATGATGCGACTCACTCGCAGGGATCGTTGCTGTGATTGCTTCGCAACCCCTAATGTGGAAGAAGACTCCAACATGAGGGCTTGTTGATTTCCAAGTCCGAATGACGCCAAGTACTGTTCTGCTGATCGTATCATTTAAGATTACTTATATGCCCTGGGTTTAGACCGCTGGTCTAACGACGGTCTAAACTCACTTCATTTAAAAATACACAGAATGATCGAAAACTTTATAAGATACATTGAACATAGACATAAGGACTATGTCATCTTTGATGTCGGGTCCAGAGATTGCGCCCAAGCAATCGAATTTTATCATCAATTTCCGAATGCAAAAATATACGCCTTTGAGTGTAATCCCAACACCTTAGAGATATGTAAAAAGAATATTCAGATGTATAAAGATAGAATTACACTGATCGAAGGCGCTGTGTGTGATTATGACGGCACTATTAAGTTTTATCCTATCAATCAAGAAAAAACCATCACAACGTGGCAAGATGGCAATCCAGGAGCATCCTCCGTGTTTAAAAGTAATGGCAAATATACGGTTGAAACCTATGTTCAAGATGAAATCACCACAAATTGCCATCGTTTGGATTCCGTTATGAAGAAGCACGGTATTCCGAAAGTGGATATCATATGGATGGATTTGCAAGGAGCCGAATTATTAGCACTCAAGGGATTGGGCAGTTATATAGACACTGTAAAATATATGCATACCGAAATTTCGCACAAGGAAATGTATTCAGGTCAGGTGATGTTTAAGGAATTGAACGATTACATAATCTCGAAGAACTTCGTGATCAAAAATAATTTGTCGTTAACGGGATGGCAAGAGGATGTTATTTATGAGAAACAGCAGTCCAAACAAGAATTATTTGATCTTGTCATCCCAGTGGGACCATGCGATAAAGATGTAATCGAATCGCAACTCGAATACACGAAACAGAATATTATTGGTTACAGAAACATTTATTTAATATGTTACGATCCTACCATAAACTTTGAAGGTTGTCTCACAATCGATGAAGCACTGTTTCCATTTTCACTGGATACTGTAAGCAAGATACATGGTAAGTCCGGTCGAAATGGTTGGTATCTGCAACAATTAATAAAGTTTTATGTCGGTAAGGTCATTCCAGGAATTATGGAACGATATTTAGTCGTTGATTCTGATACATTTTTTTTGAAACCAACAACCTTTATTGAGAACAACAAGTGCCTGTATAATTATGGAACGGAGCATCATCTTCCCTATTTCGAACATATGGCAAACTTAGACAAAGAGTTCGTGAGAGTGGATGCCGAAAAATCAGGCATCTGTCATCACATGATCTTTGAAACAAAATATGTGAATGAACTTATGACCCGAATCGAGGGAAAATATGGAGAGCCATTTTATATAGTGTTTTTGAAACAGGTGCCGGCTTTATACAAACAATGTGGTTCTGGAGCCTCGGAATATGAGATATATTTTAATTACATGTTAAAAAACCACAGCGACAAGATTACAATTCGAGCCCTAAAGTGGGAAAATGTGGGTACCTTGGATGTAAGTAGTGAATTAGATTACATTTCGTATCATTATTGGAAAAGATAAAATTCTACCGGCATGTTAGAACATGTCCTTTATATCCATCGTCTATCTGCACCTCTTTGCCGGTTCGGCCCTGACCTTGGCCTCCAGTCAAGTTCCTCTTCATTCCTCGATGCTCTATGCCGTGGTTTCAAGCATCGTATCATTGATCTTACTCTTTGCCATGATCTACATGAAACCTGGACCTATGAAGTATGTTGTCGCTGCGTTATACTGTGCCTTGCTCGGTCAAACGATCGGACCCTTCTTCGAAAAACTCCAACGGAAGGATCTGGTGCAACCGGTGCTGGTCAGCGTGTGCGCTATTTTCGGCGCTATGACAGTCGCTGGCTTCCTTGACAATCAGAACTTCCTCGGTTTTGGAGGCTATCTTTTTGTTGCGCTCCTCGCCTTGATCGTCGCCAATATCGGTATCCTATTTCTATCTGACTCTAAAGAATCCCTTACCTCTGCCAATAACGTCTTACGAACGATTGGAACAGGTCTGTTTGCTATCTTTGTGGCGTATGACACACAAGTACTAAAGGAGGATGCGCAACAAAAAAAGAAACATCCCGATTATATTATGGCCACGATGGGACTCTATCTAGACCTTCTCAATCTCGTAACAAACGTGGGGACTCTGATGGATCGTTAGGCTTAGAGTAAGGAATACGCCGATCCCACCTCGCTCGTATCAAAGGCGAGCACCGAACCCATGAAATCCCCTCCATTCTGTACCATTTCAGTGCTGTAACCCTGTGCATTGTTTTCACCAGGACTGCTTCTATGAGACGCAATTCCTGACTCTACAGCACCCCGCATAGAGAGCGCCGGTCTGCGTTCAATCATCTGTTCGGGATGGCGCAGATTCGAACCAAACTCCGCATCTCCTTGAGCCACACGATTCAAAGGATCCGTTGCCTCGGGAGGATCGTATTGAGTCGCAGGAGGAGAACGTTGGAGAGGCTCCTTCATCTTCAAATCGGCTTCCGTCTGTGCCGGTACCTCTGGCATCTCCTGTACAGGTTCTTGAATACGAATAGGAGCAGGAGCATCTTGAATCGCCGGCGCCGACATGTTTACAAATTGCGCTACCGGTGCCTGTTGTTGTTGCTGTTTCGATGCAACCTGTACAATCTGAACGGCAAAAAAGATCAAGACGATCAGAACGGCAAGGGCTCCCAATTGTGCCACAGAGATCTTCATCATTTTACTACATTTCAGGATGAAATTAGGATTACGGCCATTTCATGCGTTTATGAAAGGATCCTTAACTCCGGAGGAAGGGATACCCCGTTTCGAACCGCAAACTCCGCCAACTCTGTCTTGGACCCTATTACACTCATACTCTTCGTCGCCATTCCCCCTTGTCCCAACAGAATCACTTCCTCCTCCCAGATATCGTCTACCTTTAACGGGGGCGCATCAATGGGTAAGGATTCTACACGCTCCAACAGAAACTTGGTTCCATCTGCAGCGATTCCGTAAGACTCCAAACTGCGACGCTCAGCAAACCAGTTGTTTTCGGTCGATGCTCCGGGAATACAATAGCCCCAGCAATTCTCCCAACGGTATACTCGCTGCGTTTTTACAGGGACTTGAGCCCTACTAGAAGACTTTGTCTTGGCTCTTGTTTCCATCGCCTGTACACCGTCGAAAGTTAGTCGAAACATTCTTACTTATTCTTTGTCTGTTCCAATTTAGGCCAGCCGTTCTGAAAAATTGAACTGCTATAGCACCTCGCAACCTTCTTACATACTTACTAAATAGCGATCGAATGGCTACAAATCTTACACAATGCCTTCATAAAGGAACTGACGGCCGTCTTTGCGACAAAGCGGGCCGTGGATTCGAAGGCTACTGTATCAAACATCAAAATTTTAAACGACACGACGACGTCGGATATGCGTCACGTTACGAATTAGAGACCGAGAATCACAGGAAGGAACGAGACCTGCGTTGGATCAATGAGCGCCGTAGGATTGCCGACCAAAGACGTAATGAAGAAAACGGCTATTATATGGAAGCCCTCGAATCTCAAGCCGAAAACTTTGGCTATCTGCTTCGAGGCCTCGCCATGATGGCCGATCCCTTCAATAATAATGGCTTACCCGAAGAAATACGACGAGTAACGAACAATTTAGAGTCCGTCGCCTTTCATATTGGCAGTTATGCTGCACCAGTGCCCGAAGACCCTCGATCTATTGGTGACATTCTCTGGAGTATGAATCTGTATCCCGACGGTCGACTCACTAAGAAGTATGTGCGCAGATTTGTAAAAAAGACTGTGAACTGTATTCGCTATGTCTTGACGACAAAGGTTCCTCAACGTGCATGGTGGCTCCGCCTTCTTACATTGACTCGTCACCTCCGTGATATGGAAACCATGTGGGACGGGGATTTGATCTTTGAAAATGACGACGACGCCGAATTGCTTGCTGATACGGATGTGACAGGCCCAGTGCATCCCCCTGGAAGCATCGATCTTGTTGCCTTCTTCGGTGATTCTCAAAATGTTCATACACAACCCGCACGGGAATCCACCGAAAAGGCGCTATCCATATTGATGAAATGGCCTGCATTTACAGGATCTGTGGGCGATTCAGTTGAAACTCATTTAACAAAGACAACAAAGGATATTGGATTTACGTTGGAACAGCGAACCGCAATTGTAGATGAACTGGCGGGGGATGGGCTGCGTATAACCGCCTTTGGTCATGCATATTCAGAGGTCTTTCTACGAGTGTGGCACAAGGTTCTCACTGTCGATACTGTGGATATTCTGCGACGACTCACAGAAGAGTTGAATGATGGTATGGGTATGTGTAACCAAGGAAAAATGACACGCCTCGTCAATGCCTTACGAGGCTTTGACGACGAGTTGGATGAAATATCATCGTTAACACAAGGCGAGTTACTTCAGATGGCCATGGCGACGATTTCGAAGATGCCTGTAGAAGAAAGAGAAGAGGCGGCAAAAAAGGCCTTTATAGACATCGGCATTGGGAAGGCAGAACAGAAGGATTGGCTATTAGCAGTCATGGAGGTCTAACAAAAACACAAATAAAGACTAGGCCTTGCTTGTTGCTCGTCGTGTCGAATACTTCGGCTTCGGTTTCCTCCAAACATAGATCTTATACTTACTTCCGTCAATGACCGATTCCAGAGATACAGAGGGTAGAACCTCTTTTGCCGATGTATACTCCTCGGGTAACATCAATAACCCCATCGTTCCTCCTACCATTAAGGAATGCCAGGCTCTCGCAGCCCATGACACAAAGGAAGTCAACTCAAGTTCATAGGACGCTGATAAAACAACATCATACGGATGTTTGGACAAGTCCGTTGTCGCCGGTGTCATCATCGTCACATCTGATCGATGATCCAAGGTAGATAGCATCTCCATATATTTTCGTTGCTCCCGCCGACTTTGTACAATTCCATAAAAAGGTACACACAAGGACATCGCTGCCAAACATCTGACTCCACTCCCCGCCGCAAAGTCTAAGACGGCTGTATGAGGGCTTAAGCCGCATAATAACCATTTTGTTATAGCCGGTGAAACAGGGCTTCCGTATAACCGCTTGTACATTCCGTATTCCAGTTTTAACCGTTCCGTTTTCTCCAGTTCACCTATACCCCGTTTCTTACTAAGTGCCTCTTTCACAGCCTCTCGTCGTCCTGCTTGTTCCATTCCGTGACAAAAGATGTGGAATTGATGTTGCGGAAAGAAATGCTCTATCGCTTTTTCGCCTGCCTCCCGTTTGGTCTCACCTAGACATGTGAGGTCCCTTAGCGCAGTCCAGGAGGCAATGGCGTCAGCCTCATCGACCGGCTCTTGCATTTTCCTGACTTTACTTGAGTCTTTTTGTCTTAGACCATCATGTTTTCATTCTCCAAGGCAAAAAGTTGAAGCGCATCCGCCCAATCAGTATAAACACAAATGCAGTGCACTGTTCTTCAACCCAAACAAACGACTCGAAATGCCTTGCTCCCCGCTAACTATGGCACGGGTGTTCCCACATCGGCTAATATCGGTGCTGTTCTACGTCGTGCGACCAATCCAGATCACGTTGGATCCTGGCCCTACGGCTCGCAGGTCGTTCATTTGTACGGATACAAGACGGGAAAGGCGGGAACCGAGAACAAACACGAACTCCCCCCTCCCCACGACAATGTCTTGCTGTTCGGTGAAGCCGTCCTTGTCGGCATGGAACATGGAGCCGTTGTAAACTTTACCAGCGAAATGTATAAGACCTTTTACAATACAATTATGGGAGGGTTTGATGATATTGATTCGGAAGAAGAAGATGAAGACGATATGGACGAAGACGTCGAGGAGGTAGAAGTGGATGCAGACGAGGCAGACCAGGAACTTGATGAGGACGACGGAGAAGAAGGCGAAGGAGATGACGGCGATGACGAGAAAGCAGACGATGACGAAAAGGATGACGATGACGAAAAAGCAGACGATGACGAGAAAGCAGACGATGACGAAAAAGAAAAGGAAGAGAAACCCCTTGCAGCACGTCGTGTCGTTAAACCTAAGAAATCCAACAAGAAACTACCTGCTTACTACTCGCTGCCCGAATTAGTCCCCGATTCGTATGATGCGAAAGTCACCCCCGCATCGAATGCGCTACGAGGTATTGTGCGTTCCATTATCGCTCAACGCTGTGCGCCTCTTTCCGCAGGGGATCAAGATCTGTTGGAGCGGGGCATCTTCAATTATACGCTCGAACATGCTGGAAAACGTAAGGTGCGCCGTGTATGGGAGAATCCCGAGATGCACCATCTGTACAAAATCAATTCCCAACGTGTCATCAGTAATTTAGATACAGCCTCGTACGTTCAGAACAACAGACTCCTTCAGAGGCTGAGAGACAAGGAGTTCCAGCCACAAGATATTGCCTTCATGTCCTACAGCGATCTCTATCCCGAGAAGTGGGGCGACTTGATCGAACGCACGATGAAGCGAGAGGCCAAGATGTTGGAGGTAGATAAGAGTTCCGCTACGGATATGTTCAAGTGCGGCAAGTGTAAGAAGCGTGAGTGTACTTATTACGAGTATCAGACACGATCCGCAGATGAGCCCATGACACAGTTTATCCGTTGCTTAAACTGCAACAACCGATGGACACAGTAAGATGCTTCTGATTATACTGCCGTATACGGCCGTTGGATTCTCTGTTATCGCTCGTTTCATTTTTATGTACTTACTCTATACTAAAAAAAGCACAAATGTGTACTCTCTTGCTTTTTGTTACTTAAGTGTGGCATCATCATCATTATGGGTTCCTTACGGTATTATAGTGGAGGATACACCGATTATTATCCGTAGTGGTGTAGAAATCCTACTTTTATCACTGTCGGCTGTGTATATTATGAGGAATCGATGTGCAACAGCGTCTATTGTTTCATCTGCAATAACAACCGCTGAACACAATAGATATGAGTTGCCTGTTTCATAGTTTAGGACAACTCTTGAAGATTCCTACAGATGGTGTGAGGCAGCAGATTTGTGATTATTTAGAAGCCAATAAACCCATTCTGGAGGGAATGGAGACGAAGGATATCTTAGCCATGGACGGTGGCAGCGGATATATTCAACGAATGCGACAATCCAGTACATGGGGAGGAGCCATTGAAATCCAAGCCGCTGTTCGCCTTTGGACTATTTGTGTGACGGTCCAAAATAGAAGAGATGGCACTGCGCCCATTGAGTTTGTAACTGCGGATCCTACATCTGTCCTAGTGCTGTATTGGACGGGAGGACATTATGAACCCGTATCTATTACTCGGAAGGAGGTCTAAACTCTCAGATCCTTTCATAATTAAGAATGTTTAATTCACGCAAGTACTGGGAAGACCGCTATGTTCGTGGCGGAAATTCAGGAGCCGGTTCCTACAACGATCTTGCCATCTTCAAGGCCTCTGTCATTAGCACCTTTGTAAAAGATCATGCCGTCAAATCCATCATAGATTATGGTGTAGGTGATGGAAATCAACTCTCGCTTCTGGATCTGAGTGGAATTCTTTACGCCGGCGTGGATATGAGTCAAACTGCTGTCGATCGTTGTAAAATGCTCTTTTCCCACGACAGCACCAAACAATTTTACAACACCGATCATTTTGAAGCAGGACGAACCGCCGATCTTGTGCTATCGTGTGATGTTCTATATCATTTGATCGAAGACAAGGTGTTTCAAGACTATGTGGAAGAACTGTTTCGTCGTTCTAATAAGTACGTGATCATCTACGCACGAGATGCCGATCTGAATCACGCTCCTCACGTCAAGTTCCGAAAATTTACACCCTACATCGCATCCAAAAACCCAGACTTTGTTCTACATTCCCACATTCCCAACAAGTATCCGCAACTCGTCATTGGACGACAAAATGACACCACGAGTCCAAGCGATTTTTACATTTACAAACGATGCGTTGAAAGGACATCGACCCAATGAAATCAATCTGTAGGAGGAATCCCTATGAAACTGAGGCTTGTATCTTACAACACCCACGGTCTCCCGTGGTCCAATCAGAAACCGCGTGAGATATCCGATTGGTGTTTACAGCAGGATCCCGATGTCGTCTGTTTACAAGAGGTGTTTACAGATAAGGCTCGTAAAGTCTACACCGATCTATTTTGTGTCGCCGGCTATACAGCCGTAGTTCCTCGAGATTACGGTGTTACATTCTTCCCAAGTGGTCTTCTTACCTTAGTACGTAATGACACCCTGAAACTTGTGACAGAACGATTTGAACCATTCTTGGCCTACGACACAGTTGAAGTAGGTGCAAATAAGGGGTTTCAATGCATGGTCCTTTACCACCGTGAAGCAGGTCGCATGATTACACTCGTAAATACACATACACAAAGCACCACGGCAGCCACGATATTTACAAGTCACGAAGGAATCCAACGAATCTTACATGATCAAATGGAACAAATGGTCACTGCTGTTCGTAAGGATGTTCCCGCCTTCCTCATCGGTGATTTCAACTGCGAAGCCTCCCCTCACAGAGATGTCCGATTCTTCTATCCCGCTGCGCCTCTTCGTAAATCTACCTTCCCCGAAACGGGCGAGGACCTTGATCATATTGCATGGCTTCCGTTACAATGGACTCACCCTGGTCGACCTTGGTGTAATATGGATACCACAGGTCCTCGTATCCTATCTTATAGCGTCACTCCGCTTCCCTACAGTGATCATTATCCCATCCTTGTGGATGTATACGTCCCAGCATTTCCTGTACAGAAAGCAAGGGAATGCTTGCGATAGGTGCTGTGGTTTTCGTGGTGTTGACAGTAGTTCTCGGTGTTCTTCTGTACTTTAAATATGGCGTTGTGGAGCCTATGAAACCCGATACCTGCGTTGTCCTAGAACGCAAGGTGTTGCCAGACGGCGCTATCCTGGAGATCGTCGACGAAGACTGTCAGGAAGGCTTGCCCCATACAAGGGGTGCCAATACCATTCGAATGACTAAGTCCGTGTTTAATAGCAGTAATCGTGAGAGTACTCTTACACATGAACGTGTACATCTCGATCAGAAAACGAGACCCGATACCTGGCTCCAGTTTTGCAAATCGGCGTGGTCCTACGAACTTACAAATCAGAATCCCGGTGTTCCTACATCGTATGAATTACGGCCCAATCCCGATACTGGCTCAAATCCCTATGCTGTGTGGCGAGGCCGATACGTCTTCTTCTCTGCGTTTAATGCTGCAAGAACACTGTCATCTGCGCCCGTGATTGTATGGGATCTTGAAGCAGGAAAAGCCCTGACAGGCCCCCCACCCGAGTGGAAGGCGCAATTCTGTACGGCCAGCGGTAAGTGTCCTCATCAATACGAGCACCCCTACGAGATCGCTGCCGAGTATGCCACTCATAAAATGGAAACTCCGGCGTCTGCTCAACTCACGACGTTTTTCACACAATAATTCCCTAGACTCCCAAAATTTTATATCTACCGAGAAAATTATTCCGTGATTTTTTCGGCAGACTCCATAGGATGGAACGTCCGGCCACGTTTGTACGAAATCCAATCGATTCGTTACGAGGTCGTGGAAAGTGCCGCCGTATTACACCTACACAAAAACGCCAATTAGTTACCAACAATGGTAGCGCATCCCCGAAAAAACTACTGATTGTTATTTCCGAACCTACAGATAGAGAGGATGACACACAGAATTGTGAAGGGGGAGGGACCGTCAGTCCCACCCACGAGTCCTTCCTACAGTCCGGCCGATGACTTCTACATGCATGTGAATGCGATTTGGCAACAAAAAACAGTTATCCCATCCTATGCGCACACGATCGGTGTCAGCGAGGAGATTGAAGAAACGCTGAAAGACACCTTGATCACTGCACTAGCAGAACGGTATAAGAAGCATCCGTCTTCCCCTATAAGCATGGCATATCACGGGTTGTTGACGGAAGGCGGAGGAAAACACAGTGTGCAGTTTCTGAAGGAGGTCATGGCATCTTTTGAGGATTGGACCACTACGGAGGATGTAGGAGAGGCTATTGGTTTTCTGAACCGTATTCAAAGTCGTGCACCCCTGTCCGTCGTCATATCAAGTGATTCTAATGATTCTGATCAATGTTGTGTCTTTTTCTACGAACCTGAACTGGGACTGCCCGAAAAACATATTTACAATGCGATGGAACATCATCCTGCGCTATCAGCCTATAAACGAATGCTGAAAGAGTGTGGGCTTATGTTGGGCTTTCCCCACTTTGAATCCGTAGCCAAGTTTGAAGCCGATCTTCTTCCTCATCTATCCGCCGTGGAAGATCGCAAGGATGTACGCTTTTCCTACGATCCTCGACCTCTGAAGGAGATTCGAGACATGTTTCCTGCCATCCCTTGGAACTCTGTCTTTACCGGCATGCGTCTGCCTCTGTCGGTGGCGGAAGACTCACAATTCATTGTAACGAACAAGCAGTACTTTCATCACCTGGAGCAACTGTTCAAACGGCTGTCGATGGACAACTGGCGTACCTGGATGCGTACGGAACTGCTCGGAACCTATTTGGAGTATTTGCCAGCGCCGTTCAAAGACTATCACTATCAGATTTACGATCACATTCTCCGTGGAAGTATGAAGCCCCATCCTGCGAGCCATATTATGCTGAAGGCCTTACAGAAGTTTGCGCCTCAAGCATTGAGCCAGGTCTACGTCGAAGAAGCGGTTCCAAAGGCGACGAAGCCTACCGTGATTAAACTAGTGGGACAGTTAAAGGCGGCGACCAAGGCTCGCATCGCCTTACTAGGATGGATGTCGCCTGAATCCCGTATGAAGGCTACTGAGAAAATCGAGGCCATGCGCTTTCAAGTAGGATATCCTGAAGTCTGGGACTCGGAACTCAAGCATATTCGTGTAAAGAAGGACGAGCCCCTACAGTGTTTGTTCGATCTGGCGTCCACAGATACGCTTGACATGATTGATGATTTAGAAGATCACAAGTGCGGGAAGGATGTCGGTGTATGGGAGGAAGGGGCCTTCGAAGTGAATGCCTATTATTATCCCGAAGGCAACATGATGACCATTCCTGCCGGCATTCTGAATCCTCCCTTCTTTGATCTGCACCGTGGTTCCGCATGGAATCTTGGCGGGATTGGTGCTGCGATTGGTCATGAAATTACCCACGGCTTTGATGAAGACGGTCGCAATTACGATGCGGAAGGAAATTACAACCCCTGGTTATCCGCCGAAGACAGTCACAAATTCACTCGATTAGCGCAGACGACGGTGGCCCTGTATCAGAAGCAACACATTAACGGAGGAGCCGTCAATGGTCGTCGCACCTTGTCGGAGAACTTGGCGGATCTTGGTGGCTTGGCGATTGCGTTGGAGGCGTTGCGCCACTTATTGGTGGGATCTAGACGGGCAGATCAAATGAAGGCCTATCGGGATTTCTTTCAATCCTATGCGGTGTCCTGGCGTACCAAACAGCGTCCCGAGAAGGCCAAACAGGCCCTACTACTGGATCGTCATGCACCTGCTCAACTTCGTGTGAACTTGGTCGTACGTCAGTTTCAGGAGTTTTATGACGCGTATGAGATTAAGGAGGGGTCGGTGGGGTATGTTCCGGTTTCGGAACGGATTGTGTTTTGGTAAGGAGGTTCACATATTAAAATATCCCAAAGCCCAAAGGGCTTTGGGATAATTGTATATGATGAACCGACGACCATAAGGAAGATCAAGAGCATTAAGCAATGACCGAAGGGAATTGTGTGACCTAATGCCTTGATCTGACGACCATAAGGAGGTTCGCATATTAAAATATCCCAAAGCCCTTTGGGCTTTGGGATAATTGTATATGATGAACCGACGCACGGTTGATTTCATTATTGTAAAATTATAAAATCAACTAAATTGCAGACTAAATCTATTTTTTGTAATAATATATTAGAACCTTCCAGATGTTTGCCGCTCCACCGCCCTCGGAACAGCAGATGTTTGCCGCAGCACCACCAACTCTAGAAGAACGTCAGATGTTTGCCGTTGCACCCGCTCATCTCAGTGCGGCAGCCACTGCGATTAGGTCAAATGCATCTCTGCCCTTAAACAATGGAGGGTCCAATACTTCCTTTCTTCCTATAGAGTACAATCTTACGTTCGATAATCTGAAGATAGGAAAAAAGTATCGATTCGTATCACGTGACTTCCTTACAATTACACAGGATGGAGTACCCTCTGATTCGGGATCTGGAACACTTCAAAATAAGTCAGGTAAACGATGGGGAGGTGGCATGGCTTCATTTATGAACGATGATTCTTCGATGTTCGAGGTCACGTTACAATACCCTGGTATAGATTTTTACCCACCATCGGGTAGGCTGGAAGATTACAAAGAAATAACTGGTAAAAATAAATACGAAGAATTAACTGATATTCCATGCTTTGCGCTAGAACCCATGAGTGGAGGACGTCGTAGTTCTCGTCGGTGTCGGCGTAGTTCACGTCGGCGTAGTTCTCGTCGGCGTAGTTCACGTCGGCGTAGTTCTCGTCGTAACAATCGTCGTTAAACATAGCACCGATTACACAACCTTCCATCCCAACAGATCCGGTTCCGTACTGAGTCGAAGGGTGCGACTTTTATTGCTGTCCCAACGTCGATGATCCCAGTTCTGTTCGGCGATATCCACTTCATCTCCTATCACATTTACGACGATGGCTACATGCCCTTTGTGTTCATTATGTTTCGAGGGTCGAAATACCAAGACGGCTCCTACAGGGGGTGATTGCGTTTTATCCGTCACAGTTTGAAAGGGACGTTGTGTTTTATCCGAAATCTGTGTCACATGGTCGAGGTGCCACATATCCGCTGCGGTCTTTACGTCGTTAAAGGTGACTCCTTTTTTAAGAATGAGCCACCTTCGTACATATTCCACACACTCCCACTGTTTCCCTGTATAAATACCATGGACTGTATTCCGTTTATGGCCTGTTTCAGGAATATGTATATAGGCCGGGATTCCTGACGGATCTCGACCTTGTAAGACAGGATGATATCCAATCATAACAACAAACACAAGAAACGCAACATGTAAGATCACCGAGAGTACAAACAGACGCATCCTGAATAGGCAGATCAATTTCGACAGCATCCTTAGAAGCACCATGGACTCCTCCGAGATAACCAATCTTTTAAAGGTGAGAGCGGTGTTTACCGATTTCACGGCACAGTCGACCCGATTTATACAGGGATGCGCATCCCGTATTGTCACAGGCGATGGACAGACTTGCGCCGATGGGACCTATCAAAACACCCTTGTTCAAGGCAATGTCTTTGTCACCTCGACCCAATACAGCACCATTGTGGGAACGGCCGATTGTTCCTTTCTTCCTCCTCTCTTACCGAATGCACCGACAGATCTCGTTGCCACTCCTGGTTTGACCAGCATCACGATTTCATTTACACCTGATACAAGAACCAATGTCACGAATTATCTGTACTCCATTGACGGCGGACTAACCTTTACCGCCTTAAGTCCTCCTGACACGACAAGCCCCATAACAATATCCGGACTTACACAAAGTACATTTTACTACATTCAGTTGAAGGGTGTCAATTCCATCGGCACAGGTCCCGCTTCCACCACTCTTATTACAAGCACTCTGGCCTTAGCGTCTGCTCCCTACATTTCCGTCGTAGATACAGGAAATAAATTACTCACTGTTACCTTCATACCTCCTACACAAACAGGTGGAAGCCCGATTACCAATTACAAATACTCGACCGATGGTGGTGCCAACTACACTGCGTTTTCTCCTGCGCAAACTACCTCCCCTTTAACAATTTCAGGGTTGGCAAATGGTACATCTTACACTGTTATCATTCGTGCTGTTACCGCTGCAGGAGATGGTGCTATATCGAACTCTTACACTCAATCCACGTATGGAGTGCCCACTGCTCCCTTCAGCCTGTCTAACAGTCCCGGTCTTACACAACTTACTCTTTCCTTTGTACAGGGTTACAACGGAGGACTTCCGATTACAAACTATGCATACAGTCTTGGGGGAGGGGCATTTAGCACTATCACTCCTGCGGATATATCCACTCCGGTTACAATCACTGGTCTTACAAATCAGTCTACCTACGTTGTCGCACTGAGGGCGATCAATGCTGCAGGAGATGGCGTAAGTTCCTCCAACATTAGTGCCCGTACCGCCGACATCCCCCCTGCACCAATTCCCTTTTCCACCATCGCTGGAAATTCATCGGTGACTATCTTGTATAATCAATTCACGGATGGAGGGTCTCCCATTACAAATTACCAGTATAGTAGCAATGCAGGCTCTACCTTTACAGCCTTTAGTCCCGCAACATCCAATACAAGCAGTGCGACGATTACAGGTCTTGACAACATATCAACCTATAGTTTAGCACTCAAGGCTGTAAACCAGTTTGGACCCAGTGCTACCTTTTCCACCATTACAGGACTTACCTTCTACACCCCTTCGAAACCCATTAATTTGGTACCCACGCCAGGAAACAGTAGTATCTCGATCGCCTTCAGACAAAATAGTGATGGAGGCACACCCATTATAAACTATAAATTCAGTTTGAATTCTACACTCTATACGTCATTTCCAGGCGCAGGATTTACAAGCAGTCCCGTTATCCTCTCGAATCTGGTCAATCAATCTACCTATGCAGTTTCACTCAAGGCAACAAACCTTGTTGGAGATAGTGTAGCGTCCGATGTCATTCTAGCCTATACAGCCTCTGTGCCACCGGCTCCCACGAGTCTCGCCGCTCCGTCGGTAACAAATACGACCATCAATGTTTCATTTACACAGGCTACGGATGGTGGAAGCCCCATTACAAACTATTTGTACAGCATCGATAATGGTGCAAACTTTACGGCATTCTCTCCTGCACAAACAACCAGTCCCGTCACGATTTCAGGTCTTTCACCTGGTACTTTATACAATATTCAATTGAAGGCGAATAATACCTATGGTGCCAGTGTAGCGTCCTTTACTTTACAGGCAAATACGTCAGGAAGCGGACCTACGATTCCTTTCACACCCGTCGCCGCTGTAAGTAACGGACAAGCCATCATCAACTTTACACAACAGTCTACGGGAGGTAGTCCCATTGCTCGTTACGAGTACACTCTCAATGGTGGAACCTCGTGGGCCACTGCGACTGGAACCGCAAGTCCCATTATAATTCCAGGCTTGTCAAATGGCGTTTCCTATACAATTGCCATCAGGGCTGTAACCACCGCTGGTACAAATAACACTAGTGCTGCTAGTCGATCCGTGACGGTGACCCCCTCTGCTACCTCGGTGATTCGAGTCAAAATCCTCGGACCCACCGCTTCAGGCAGTTACAGCGATCCTACACAACTTATGGCAACGTTAGCACCTGCTGTCAGCACACTCGGATACACTGTTCAAGTGTCCACGTCCGCCATACGAGTAGATAACACTTATACAGGCGCAGATCTTTTACCAGCAAATTACAACTGTGTCGTCATGTGGACCGATGGTAATCAGACATTCAATAATAGTTTGGGCACAAATCTAAATGCCTATGTTGCGGCAGGTGGTAATCTTGTGTTAGGGGGGGCTGCCTTTGGTAATGTGGCTGCAATTCCTAATTTCACATACAACAGTTACAGTGCGTTTGCTTATAGTGGTGTACAATCCAACGTGAGTAACTTGAATCCTCTGACAATTCAAGACCATCCTACCGTCGACAACGTGGGTGCGTTAGATATAGGCGGAGCCTTCTTTGTTCCAAGCATTAACGTAACCGCAGGAGGAACCTCACAGGCAGTCTTTACTTCCTGTAGTCCTGCTCCAGGAACCCACTTTATTGCTACAAGAACCAGTCCCGCCAGAGTTGTAGGCTTTAACTTGTATATCTATACAGTTCTTGGATATCGAGGCTATCCCAAATATTATACCTTTCTTACAAATGCGCTATACTGGGCTTCAGGGATCCTCACCATATAGTCGCAGAATTACAAAATGCCGTTCAAATGGATACCCATAGGGTCTCTATTTGAAAAATGACTGCTTTCATCGTCGATGTTTCCTTGTTTTATCTTTTCTATCATATTTTGGTATGCGAACCTTGTGTGTAAAGAAATTACGGTAAGTGCGGATCCTACATCCATCCGTTGATTGCCTAATCTCCTTTGAAAGTGTCGGAAAGGTGGTTAAGCGTTTCTTCTCTACAATACGATCACCCTCAACTTTTACGTAAAATATATCGTTATTCTGTACCTTGTCTTTCTCGTGTAAGGAATGTCTAATAAAGCCCCCATGCGTAAAGATTACAAGTCTGTAATGATTATCCTCCGTTTTTGCGCAAACTTCATCCTTATGTGCATAGAGCCAGCGTAAGAACGATGACCAATCGCTCTTATCCTTTAATACAACCTTTCCTCTAAAATCACTGTCTATATGCGAGTATACTGTTGGTCCGAGAATCGTTTTTTGCGTCTCGGATGGAAAGGGATAATCGTTATACATGAAACCATTTTCGGCAATATGAGGAAGAATCGAAAATTGTTTCTCTGTATGTTTCAACAACATATGATAGGCCGTTTGTTGGGCCCGAATGAGACATGACGTGCCTACCTTGTAAGAACCATTCGGAAAATAAGAGTGTAAGATTTCTTTCAAGGTATCCCTGCGTTCCTCACTTAGTTCCTTCCCTCGCTCTGTTAGTTCAGGATCCGAATATATCTTGTGAAGAGGGGGCAATTTCTGCTTCCATACGTTGGCACAAGAGAGTCCATGACGTACAAGAATCAGTTCAAGCATATTATGGACTGCGATTTCTAGTTAGGTAAGAAGACCAAGTCGCTTAACTTCCACACTTCAAACTGTCCATTAGGCAGAGGACGTCGAAGAATCAAGGGAAGGCGCTTCGATTCCAATTCCAATTTCGCAATCTGATAGGAATCCGTCATCCCTGCCGGAACCTTGATATAGGGCTTGGCTCCGTGACCGATTTGACTGGCTCGAAAACTCAAGCACTTCGTTTTCTCGTATTGCGTTAGAAAGGGATAAGACTGGTGAACACTGTCAACGGAGGACGTGTCACGGAGATAGGGAGTGCTTGTTGCTGCTGCGCTAGTCGGTGCCCTTGTAGCCAATTGCTGAAAGACCTCTTCCTCGTAGGGAATAACGATATCCTGATGGTATCGGTACAACTTAGCGAGATCTGCGTTATCGGCTCGTACCTGCGCAGCCTCCAGTCCTTCCTCTTCCTCCTCGCCCTCCTCGTCTTCCTCCACTATCTCTTCTTCTACTTCTTCATCTTCAACTCGAAATTCATCAGCCATCTTACCACACTCCTACTTGGTGCACACGGTTCATTTTTTTAGATGAACCCTAATTAAATGGCCATCGATCTCAGCCCCTTTGGCTGGGCTGGACTGTCCATGTCCTTAGACCTCCGTGATTTGGTACGTTCCTTGCCATCATGGAGGCACTTGAACATCCTTCAAGATGCGAGTGCCACCGCCTTACGATTTCCTAACGCTCCGTTAACAAGCCCCGACGTCTCAGGATCGTACATACCGGGATATACAAAAGGAACCCTCTTGAATTCCAAAGGAACTTACTCGAATATTTACAACGGTCGTCGCACTCTATACAAATGTAACTCGCTTGTCGGGGACCGACTCGAAGTCAGCCGTTGGATCCCCCCTCACGACATTGCGATCAAGGAAATCTATCTCAACATCACAAAGGAAGAAGATGCTGCATCGCCCCAATCGAAACACGATGCATACGAAGACGAAATTTCCGCCATCCTGTATGAAGCCGTAATTCACGTGCTTGTGTACAAGTCCCTTGATTTTGTAGGCCTATCTCATTATACGCCTAAGATGTACGAAATTGTAGCAGAAGCGGTGCCACCCAGTGACTCTCCTACACAGATTACGGCCATCTGGTTTTGTATGGAATTGCTGAAGGGGTCCACGATGGACGAGTATCTTCGGAAACACTTGATCAAGTCGACAAATAGTGTAACGAAGGCCAGGAACGAGACCATTCTTACAGATTTCCTGATTCAGTGTGCGGTCGTCTTGCACCATTTACAAATAAACTTACGGTTTCATCACCGGGATCTCAAACTGAATAACATATATCAACGAGAACCTGCGAATAATCGTCGTGTTCCTCTAACGCTGCCAAATGGTGTTACCTGGGTCCCTACATTGGATTTAGTGCTCCTTGATTATGGGTTTTCATGTATTGCCTGTGGTTCTATATCTCGTACGCCACGATCGACACTTGTCGGGGCCGGCAGTTGGTTTACGCTGGACGACGATTGCTGTAAGGAGGGTCGTGACCTTGCGCAACTCATCTTTTCCTTACATTGTCACTTTCCTTTACAGGACTATGTGGGCCCAGAGTATCTGGCCTTTTTTCGTAACGTCATGACGGCCACCGACCACGGACGACCGATTCAAATCTTAAACGGCTTTACAACGGACGGACACTTATTGACCGCCGGTCAACCCTTTGACTACCATAACGGCATCTATCACTTTCTCAAACGTAATTCCGTCGAGATTCCGCTGTGTAAACCTTCTGTATTTTTGGACTTGCTTTGCGGTCTTGGGTCGTTTAGGTCGCCGTCGGTCTAAAGCCTCAAGAGCCCGAAAAAAAATGAAGCCCCCTTCGGCCCCTCTGAAACCAACAAGAATGATCCCTACAGCCATCACTCCGTTGCGCTCCTTTATGGAGGCACGGCGTGTTCATGGACAAAGCAGTGACTGGAATGTGACCGGTATGCCTGCGTCCCCCGATTTTGGTAAGTATAAAATAAGTGATGAACAGTACGATTCCTTTCTGACTGTTGTTCACAGTCACACCTTTGGGCCTAAGCCCCTCTTCAATACACTCTTGGAAAAGCACAAGGATTTCAGTCCTATCATCGTCGATATTGATTTCATGTATGACCTTGGCCAGACGCTTCATCGTCGCTTCACCCACGATCAGGTTCGCAAGTTTGTATGCGAATACATTGCGTCCATGATCTACTTCTACAAGGTCGAGAATTTACCAGAGGACCTCATCTTCTACGATATGGTCAAGCCTCAACCAGAAGTGGATCCAGGCAAGGGACACAAGGACGGTATTCACATTCAGGGCATTGGCATTTCCACGGCACCCAAGTTACAGTTTGGGATCCGAGGCTTTCTCTTACAACGGGATATTACCAATCGTCTCTTTCCTCCTCACAACAAGTCCGCCGAGAAGTGTTACGATGTCGCCGTCATCAAGAACAATAATTGGTTTCTGTACGGATCCAGTAAGCCAAACAAGGCGCAATACTTGATCCATAATATCTGGAAGATCTCGATTTCTGACGTCAAGGAGATGCTGGACGGCGAGGACTCACCAGATATGGCCGACCTCGTCGAGTGTGTCGACACCTACATGACCAACTGTGATATCCCTACAGATACCTTTGAGATCATGAAGACGCTCAGCATTCGCAGAGGCTACGACTCCGCAACTCCCATTGACTTGAGAGAGAGTCGTAAAGCCGAATGGGAGGATCTAATGATTTCCTGGGGCTCTGGCAAGGAGAAGATGGACCGTGGTTTGCCAGCACCTCCTCGTAATGTGATTGAACACAGCGTCGAAGGCGCCGATGGACCCGAGGGGATTGCATCCTCGGCAGATGGCGAGGTGACCTCCACGGACATTGCGCTTGCCTACGCCCTGAGTCGTGAATGTATCGATAAGGAGAAACGACTCGGCTCTTACAATAACTGGGTGAATTACGCCATCCTGCTCAAGAATGTGGCGAATACAGAGGAATCCTGTGCGGTCTGGATTGAATTGACACGAGGTGTCGATCCCAGTCATAAGAAGGCTACAAAGACGGATGCGGAATTACGGGCCAAGTGGAACGTGATTCGTGCCACGAGTGATCAGCACAAGTTGACGATTCGATCTCTTATGCACTGGGCCGAGGAAGACAATCCCGCCAAGTTGCGTACCATTCTTAGCAACAATCATCAGTGGTGGATTGTACAGAAGGCGAACAATACACATGTGAGTGTGGCGACGTTGACCCACAGCCTCTTCAAGTGGGAATTCGCCTGTAGTGTGACGGGGAAGCGTGGCTCCTTCGAATGGTATTACTATCCACCCAAGACGCATTCGTGGCGCTCCTTGAAGAATCCCGTCGAGTTGCGATCTCGTCTCTCGGGTCGTGTGCGTAATGAGTATTCCAAGGCGATAAGAGAACTCCGTCGCATGATTGAGAATACGAACGATGACGAGAGTAGTCTCCAGAAAGTACAATTTACAGAAGAGACGACGGAAACTATCAAGAAGTTGATGGATGCGGGATTAACACGGAATCTGGCGGAAAAGACGGCCTTTGAATCGAATCGTGCAAAGAACAAGGACGAGGAGAAGAAGAAGAAGCCATCCCAGTACGAGGAGCAGCGTAAGACGCTCGAAGGTATTGAACGCCAGTTGGAAAATTCTGGGTTCAAGGACGCTGTCTTGAAGGAGGCCGGTGAGATGTTTTACGAGGAAGACTTTCTCAATCGACTCAACTGCAACCCCTATCTTGTTGGATGTAGCAACGGAGTGTTGGACCTTCAATACTATGCGCATGATCCCGTGACGGGACAACTGGCGACGAAACCCAGTGTCCTGTTCCGACCTGGTATTCCCGATGACAATATCAGTTTCCAGATGGGTCGCAGCGAGCCCGATCTGGACGCCATTCCCTACGTACCATGGGCCGATATTCCGCAAGAGGAGAAGGACTTCCTTATGCAGTTCTTTGCGCTCATCTACCCGTTAGTTGCCTTGCGAGAGTTTGTCATCACGCTACTCTCCTCGTGTTTGGAGGGCCAGAACAAGGAACAGCGCTTCTACGTCAATCAGGGGGAGGGATCCAATGGTAAGTCGATGATTCAGATTCTGATGGAAATGGTGTTTGGAGACTATCAGACATCCTTGCAAACCACGGTGCTCACTCGTAAAAGGCCGGAATCGGGCGCAGCGAATCCTGATATGATTACGACAAAGTGCAAGCGCTACATTTACATGGGAGAGCCCGACCCCGGTGAGAAGTTGAATACGTCCCGTATGAAGCAGTTGTCTGGTGAGGATCGTATTGAGGCCCGAGCGCTGTTTGGGGATCAGGAGAAGTTTACGATGATGGGGAAGTTATTCCTGTCTTGTAATGACAAGCCCGAAATAAGCAGTATGGATAATGGCACTTGGCGTCGTATTCGTGTGATTCCCCACATCAGTACCTTCAAGGATCCTGGCGATCCCTTGATCAATCCCGCCAAGCATATTTACGAGAAGGATCTACACTTGAAGGCCAAGTTACGAGCACACCGTGTGGCCTTCTTCTCTATGCTTGTTCATTATTACGAGACCAAGTATCTGGTGGGGGGTTTGAAGGAGCCTGAGATTGTGATGGCGGCATCCAACAAGTACAAGGAAGAGAACGATATCTTTATGCGGTTCTTCACCGAGTCCTTCGTCAAGGAGGACGGCGCTATACCCGTAGATGCCAAGATCGTGCGGTCGCAGTTCCGTACTTGGAAGAAGGCGAATGCAGGGTTGCGTATTGACTTGAAGGAGCCTCAGGTGTTTGAGCGCATGCGTGTCATCTGCGGTCAGGGCTCGACAGACAAGATCTTCTACGGAATTCGTGTTAGCGAGGAGGCGATGGACTTGAGTGGATCAAACTTTCTGGCGCATATGCCCTAAGGGAACACTTGGAACTGTAAGAATACTATTTTTATATAATAGAAGATGCCTCGAGTGCTACCTGGTGAACTGGTTGTTGGAGAGCAGTATGTAAGATGCGGTACTACGCAACCTGTGTATGTTAAACCTCCCATGACTTTTACAGGTTTAAATCCAAGTGGATGGCCTATTTTTCAAGGTGTACACGTAAATTCCGATTATGAACATTTTTATAAGGCAGGGGATCCCGATATTCCACAAATTGTTCCAGCACCAGCAGCAGCCGCTGCAGGTCGTCGCTCCACCAGGAGAAACTATCGTGGTAGCCGAAATCGCAGTGGTCGAAATCGCAGTGGTCGAAATCGCAGTCGTAAAAATAGTCGCCGCCAAAATAATGCAAATCAGCATGGAATCTAAAGCGTGATCCCTTCAAAAAAATTGATCTTCCCTTCGGTGTGTTTCAAACACACAGAATGGAATCTAACGGAGTTACGAAAGTTACCTGCCCTCTGGGCGAATATTACCGTGCTCGGCATGGAAAGCGTGTTGTCGCAGAGACACTGACGCACGAAGAGGCTGCTAAGATGCTGGATCTGTATATGCTTGGCTACAAGGATGGTCTTGCTGATGCTGCTACAAATCACGTAGCAGTTCCTACTGCTGCGACTGCTGCTACTGCTACGATTACTGCTGCGACTGCTGTTGTAACGACTGCCGCAGAGCCTCTGCCTCGAATCCTACATCCTCTCGGTCTCAGCAATGGAATCCTCGATTTAGATACACTTACAGTCCGTCCCTACAGTCCGTCGAATCCCTCTATGCTTCTGGCCGGCAAGGTCAAGCCCAGTCTTGACTCTATTCCCTATGTACCCTGGGAAGACATCGCCGCTGAGATTCGTGTCGAATTGCTGACCTTCTTTGAACAGTTGTACCCTGACACTCACCTACTTGCATATGTCATTGCGCTTCTGTCGGCCTGTCTCTTTGGAAACAAGAAGGCGCCCCACATTCTCTTCTTTCAGGGGGACGGAGCCAATGGCAAGTCGGCAATCCAGACCCTCATCGAAAGCACCTTTGGTGAATATTACAGCCCTCTAACACCTGCCTTACTCAGTCGTAAGACTGTCAGCGCCGAGACCTTGGAAAAGCAGGTCGGTGGTTCACGCATTGTACACTTTGGCGAGCCTGAAGGAAAGATCCACGGTGCATTCTTGAAGGCTGTTGTCGAAGAAACGGAGGCGGTTCCCATCATCACATGTAATGTCTTGCCTAATCTGGCCTCTTCTGACAATGCTGTATGGTCCCGTGTCCGTGTCATTCCTCATATGACGGTATTTGACGGAAGTAACGGGATTCCCGCCGATCTTGAACTCAGGGCCAAACTCCTTCGTTGGCGTATTCCACTGCTGTCGCTCCTTGTCCACAACCTGTCGAGTGAGTCCACCATACCTGAATGCGTTCGTATAAAAACCGCCGAGTATCGTAGTCGTTATGATCCTTATTACAAGTTTGTAATGACGGTCTTTCCTCGAGAAGGAACTATTGAGGTCAAGGAGTTACGGGGACTCATTCGTGCGTGGAAAACACGCACAAATGAGGACGTCAAGGAGAATGAGATCTTGGAACAGATTAAGACGCAGTTTGGAGATCGTGTTGTCTAGTTTGGTTGTGACCGCATACCAAAGACCTGTGTAAACACAAATCCAATAAACCAATACGACAGAAAGCACACTATGGGTCCTGCTATCATTTTTCCTTTGAAGGTCGGTACAAACTTAATCCACATGGCGATAAAGAAGGTCAGATATCCAATAAAGAAGGCGATCATGGCAAGATTGTCCGCTGTATGAGGCATGAACCCCGTTCCGCCTGTTGGCATATTATCGAGGAAGCGACGACGGTGCATGCGTGCGGCTTGTTGTAATTGTACATTCTGATTCGCCAAGTCATCCTTCGTTGCTTGAAGTTCCGCTGCTTGATCGGCTCCAGGCTTTACGACGTTGTTCAAGGTGAGCGCAAACCCCGCCCATTGCTTAAAATCCGCAACAGCCGCCGACAAGTCAGCAGTTTTGGGGTCGATGTAGGTAGATTGTAAGGCATCCTTATCTGTTTTGACTTGCGTTGCCATTACACCACCAGGATCCGCCGCTATCTGTGCGTTAAGCAAGGCCTGTTGATCCGCCGCCAGTTTGGCTTGACCTTGTGTGACCACAGCACTTAATGCCTGCACAGTCGCTGGATTTGTAAAGAGTTCAAAGAACATCTGTATTCCTATACAGTACAAAGAGATTTAGGCGCAGGTACTGATAAGTCACCTTTTTGGTACGCTGACAACTGATCATCCAAAGACTTTGTAAGATTCGATAGTTTGCCCTCCACCGCCGTAAGGCAAGCGTTCTCCTTGGACAAATCGAGGTTGATGGCACCGGGGCATGCGGTAGGGGATACCGGAACATCTGCGTCCGTCTTAAAGACACGACGATGCCACAAGCGAGCATCCTGGTTCGCACTGGGTCTGTAGTAGGCCCAGAGACCAAACAGAACAATGACCAGTCCCGCCAACGATCCTGCGACTACTGAATCCAAGACGGCCATCTTATTGGCTACAATGAGACCCAGAATCACCGTCAACATGACGACACCGCCCATCAAGGTTGCCGCCGTCTGCTCCTTCTTGTAGTTGTACCACTCGTTGATCTCAAATTGACGCCGGGTAACATCCTTGTCCCTTGACACAGCCGACTGTATCGCATTGTTGTTTGTAGCCAGGGTCGTAGCCAAACGTTGTACATCCGAATTACGAATTTCGTACAATTGCACGTTGTGCTGCAAATCCATGTACCGCCCCAAGTCCGTCTTCGCCTTGTCAAAGGATGATGACTTGGACGCATTAATTTGGTCTTGAATCGCCTGCGCATTCTGCATCACGTAGTTTGCGTAAGCACTGGGATTCGAACGTAAATCCTGGGAGAATTGCGTACGCGCAAGATCCACCGCCGAGTCTAAGCCTGAATATGCGTTGCTTGCCATTCCTTCTATTTTGGTAATCTTAAAAAATTAAACACATCTTTGAAACATGTGTCTAATTGTATTATAGCAGTTTCTGTTATTTACATAGCCCCATAGACGTATCCAATTGCTCCAAGCGCCACAATGTTTGCAATACTCCACATCACTATCGATGATGACGCAGCAGAGTTTTTCGAAGCCGTGTAATTTACCATTTCCCGTTGAACAGCAACAATGGCATTATCCTGCTTCAATAAGGCATAGGTGTTCTGAAGTTTCTGTAATTTTTGGTTAATGTCCTCATTGGCGCTATTGATGGTGGCGGCTTCCGCAGAGGCCACCGGGGCTCTTTGCTGTGCCAAATAGTTGGTCATCTCGAGGATGAAATTGACACGCTGGTTCAGTGTAATCGAATCCGTAAGAGCCTGTCTGGCCGCAGCGTTGTCCGCTTGAACACGACTCGTCGCTAGGGATATGAACTGTCCTAACGCATACTGATACCGAGACTGGTAAAAGCAGAACTCTGACTGCAGATTGGTGAACAAGGTCTTGTCCTTTGCAATCTGGGCTTCAATGTCACCTTGGCTTATTTGACCAGGAGGCAGTACGGCCGGCAATGTCCCTGCAGCAATCATGTCATTCATGCGCTGTTGTAAGGCTGACACCGGAAAGTGACCCGTGGAATCAGGACCTGCATCCGCCATGACATCGGACAGAACACCTGGCCTGGAATAAATGGCTAACAATTGGTCATGCGTATAAGTAGTCTGGTCCGGAACACACGTGGGCATATCTCTACTTTAGGTCTATACATTTCGTTTCTTGTTCACACGTTTCGGTTCTTAGGTCGAACCTCGGTTCTTAGGTCGAACCTCGGTTCTTAGGTCGGGATCCTCCCATCATGTTTCCATACCCTGACGATGTAGCACTAGAACTAGACCCACTAGATTGTAGTAAAACACCTCCTCCAACGAAGAGACCCAAGGAAACAAAGTACAAGACGGTGCGTACAACATCGGACAGAGGAGTTGTCGGTGTGAACGGTGCGTAAAAAAAGAGAAAGGGTGAATAATCATTGGCCGCATACTTGTTCGCTAACGCATTGGCCTGTTCCTTTCGAAGATCCTGAAGAGCCTGTGCTTTCCCAACACTGCTTTGTAGCCGACTAATATCATCGCTAATACCAGAATTATCCGTTGTTTGGGCCGCCTGTTGTAGTTGATTCGCCGCATTCTTCGCCGCATTTCGTTGAGCCTTGATATTGTTGATCGCATTGTCAATAATTTGTTGGGAATTCCGAAGGGATGTTGCACCACTCGCTATTCCACGAGTCTTTAATTCCTGATAATAAGGAAGGGCATTCAGTTCATTCAATGCATTTCCATTGTTTTCATTCACAATCTGCTGCGCCGCATTGTCTTGATTCTTCGTCCACGACATTCCTATTCTGTAAGAGGGAAATTACCTTAATGGCTACATCGAGCATACACGAAAGGCTGTTGTAATACCTGCCGTCTCTGAGGGACGCTTAATCTCCACCAGATCACCGGGAATCAAGCCCAATACACGAGCCTGCATATCTAAATGAAACTTGATGTGAGGGAGTTCTGACTTGGACTTCAAACTCAATTGAGTCATGATTTGCTTCACTTCCTCCTCCTGTAACCGACGGTGAGGAGGCACCATCACATGCCTTGCAGGATTGCTAATCAGTACCTTCATGGGAAAGAAGGAGATATTCGCCTTTCTTGATGCCCATTGACGCTGTGCTTGAAGCGTAAAGGCCTCATGTTCCGGCTCATTGTGTAGAACAATCACTTCCATCGTATTTGCGTCCACCCTGACCGCCTGTTTCTCGTTATCAAACAGATCATTGATTTGCTTCTCTAAACTCAGACGAATCGGTGCTTCTACCATATAGATGACGACGGCCTGTTCCTTTTGTGCAATCGAGCCCTCCACCTTCTTGGCGATCATGGTGAGCGCAGCCTTGTCCGAGGCCAGGGTCTCCAATTCTGTCGAGGCGACTCCCTTGTAGCCTTCAGCATTGTATCCACGGTTTGTAAGAATCTCACAAAGCGTGGGTCGTGTTCTCTTGATAAAGTCAAGTGTATCCGAATCCATTGTGCTCTATCTTTGTTCGGGAGATTGAAATCATTTTTTGCCAACGAGTCCCTACATCCCAGACACTCGTACCACCTTCACATCACTATCATCCTTCGGTATAGGCGCACCGGATCCTGTAATAATCTTGGAATCAGGAGGCAAAGAAGAGGATGACGATAAAGATGACGATAAAGGTCTTGCAGGAAGGTCACGCAGATCCAACGTCGGCTCGGATGCGGTGCTTGGATTCACCGGAGAATTTAACGCATCGATAACGGCTCTAGGTGCACCAGCAATCGCACTTGTCAACGTACCAATCATTGACTTCGGAGGCTCAGGACCGGGTGTATCAGGTTCTACACGAAGGGCTTCGACTCTTGGCGCTTCGACTCTTGGCGCTTCGACTCTTGGCGCTTCGACACTTGGCGCTTCGACATTTGGCGCTTCGATTCGTTGTGCTTCGATTCGTTGTGCCTCGACTTCTTGCTGTGATTGCTGTGTTTGATCAGATCCGTTAGTATTCAGAACTATGTTGACGGTCGGGGCCTGTGACAGTTGTTGTTGTTGCAATTGTTGCGCCATTTGTTGCTCATTCGATGGTCTGGATAGCAAGGCCATGTCTTGCTGGGCTTGAGAGGCGGGAAGCGATGAAGATGACGAAGATGACGAAGAAGAAGATGACGATGCAGGCGCCTTACGCTTCGTCTTCTTCAACGCTGGCGCTTCCACTGGCACAATGGGTGCAAGGACTACAGGCGGCAAAGGGCGGTCCTTCAAAACGTTCTGCTCTCGAAAGGCTCGTGGTACCTCCGAGGTCAGCAATCGCATTTGGTAATTTCCTCTGTCAATCTCCTGTCCCAAGAGTTTGAGCACAAAGGGCATCGCTACCTTCGAGAACGTCGCACGACTTTGACGAACGGGCAACACCAACGTCATTGTATCCATCGTCGACCCCTGATACAGGTCCGAAATAGGACCGTCGCACGTAGGACACAAGTATAATCCCGTCTGTTCATTCGTGATCGGAATGCTACCGCATCCATTACAGATCCAAAACTCTGTTCCATCTGCACGCTTCATGAACGATTCTTGTAGGAAACTGGACACACCGTGTGCAATCAAGGAATCACGTTCCATCTCTCCCACACGCATGCCGCCCTCATTCCCACGCCCTCCCGTTGGCTGATGCGTCAACATCTCCTTACGTCCTTCTGATCTCGCATTCAACTTGTCCTGCGTCAAGTGCTTCAATCGCATGTAGAATAGAGGACCGATAAAGACAGAGGATGTAAATTGCTTACCCGTTATACCACTGTACATGATTTCCTCGCCGTTCCTGTTGAATCCTACATCCTCCAGTGCATTCGCTATCGCATCATAACTGTCTTCGTTGTTCATAAACATCGTCGCATTCATCTTGGCTCCAATGTGTGCTCCCAACTTGCCGTATTCCTGCTGTAAGAGTTGCGCAATCGTCATACGACTGGGAATACAGTGAGGATTTACCATGACGTCCGGTACCATACCATCGGCCGTGACCGGCATATCCTCGGCGTCCAAGAGCATGCCCATCGTCCCCTTCTGTCCATGGGAACTCGAGAATTTGTCCCCCAGTTCTGGTATTCGTTCCTCTATAATTCGCACATGAACCATTCGAAATCCATTCGCCTGGTGTAAGACGGCCACCTTGTCCACACGTCCCTTCGTAAAGATCGTTGGCATGATCGAAGAGTCGTAAATGCGACCCGATTCCAGACCCATAGAATACATACCCACAAGCACCATCTTGTCATGAATCACCGTCCCTTCCTTAATCACACCATGTTCGTCTAACCCTGAATAATCCCGTCCAGGTTTCAAGTCCGTCCAGGCCATGATGTTCCTCGGGTTGCCGATACGTGTCAGAACACGGCTCATCGAGTCCTCTTCCTCCTTGGCCGTATAGGAACGAAGGGCCAACGAGCGGAAGAGACCCCGTTGAATCGAGGTGCGATTGAAGAGAATGCCGTCGTCTTGGTTATACCCGTTGAAGGAGTTGATCGCAAAGATGACATTGGTGCCGTAAGGCATCTCACCCTTCGCCACCGTATCGAAGATGAGTGTGCGTGCAATAGGTCCTTCACCGTAACACAGCATCGAGCCATAGGTATCAAATCGACTTTCGAAATTTGTGGCGTAATATCCAATCGCTTGTTTGGATTGAGAGCACGACAATTGATTACGAGGACTCTGGTTGTGATTCGCAAAGGGAATCATGGAGGTCAGAAGACCCGTCATCGTACTTGGATGGAGTTCACAGTGCGTGTGTTCTGGCGTCAGATCCTTGCCTCCCCACCAAGAGATGTAGGCTTCATTTCCTTCGTAGGGATCGACATATTCAACGGCTCCTACATATTTGACTAATGCCTCCATGTAATCGGCAAGCGTTGTTTTCTCCTTGGAGGCCAAAGGGTCGACAAAGTCGACACTGTGGGGATGCGCATCCTTGGTCAAAGGCAGGGTTCCGCACACCAAGTCCCTCCAAGAGGCAAACGGCGTCTTCTTCGCTTGTTCAGGGATTCGACCCCCTGCATTCAAGTGCCACAGAGGACGTAGGGGCCGTCCGTCATCGCAGAAAATTCTCAGTATGTTATCCGCTGTATTAAAACTAATCGAGACCGTAGGAGAAATACAGGCCGTCCACTTCATCGCCTTCAGTACGCTCGTGAGTTCTCCTGGATTCACTGTAAACCCAATCGTACCCCCGTTGATCTGGACGCTGGTGGCCGTCACCTTCTCCGACGGCGTGGCGAGTTTTACCGGAATGACACCGCCTCGTTTGTACAACCAACTCATGAGTTGTGCTGTAGGCATGACAACAGATATTGCCGTCATCATACTCATATTCTTGCTCACACCAATGTGACCGCCCGTGGGCGTTTCACTCGTACAGAAGTAGCCAATCTGACTCGGATGAAGGTGCCTTGGTCCCGTAGCCTTCATGGAGGTATCAAAATCCAAGACGACACGGCGTACGTGACTCATTGCGTCCAGGTACGAAATACGGGCCAGGGGCTGCACGACACCCTGTTTCATATTATACTGATTCGTGCCCCACTTGCCTCGGAACCCACGCATAATCACGTCCATCAAGGCCTCAGAACTCATCACCTTGTTTATATTGGCCGGGCTGAAGATGTTCAAGAAGTTCTCATCAGCGTACAGCGTCTTGTTACTGTCGTATTCCTTGTCCACATACAAGACCACGGCCTTCTTCCACACCTTCCAACCCTCAGCAAACAGATCACGAATGAGTGCACCTGTGCCCAAGAGACGTTGATTTCGGATATCATCCCTGTGCGTGGGGAGTTCCAAGTTCATTTCGACCCGGATAAGTTTGCGCACCATTTCCGCCAGATACTGAGGCCTAGCGTCATAGGGTACATGCGTGAACAGATTATTTTGAATAATGTCCAAGACGTGTTCAATCATGAAGCCCTTCGTCAATGTACGAATGAACTCAATGGCGTGACTCTTCGTCGTAATGGGCCAGGCGTCATGAATACTGGGAATGAGCGACTGTTCCATGGCCGCCGCTGATGCCGAATCCGTATCCGGAACAATCATTCGCACAATTTCCTTGTCTGATTCAACACCCATGGCTCGAAAGAGCGCAAACACAGGGATGTTGCCCTTCACAAAGGGAATGCTAATACGCAAGACACCCTCCTCTCTCGACGAAGAGGCATGAAATCTTACTAGAGTGATACGTCGGGTCTGTTTGGACTTCGGATCCTGACATACAACGGAGGAATAGGACGCCATTTCTAAATCAGTTTTTGGTCGTGGCGCTGCGAAAATGCTATTGAAGGCCTGTTCCTGTCGGGCGATCAGCACCTTCTCCGCTCCATCTACCACGAAATAGCCCCCCTGATCGTTCCTACATTCTCCCAATTCGTATAGGAGTTGTGCATCGGCTTCATGTGTGATACACAACTTGGACCGGAGCAGAATGGGAAGGTTGAAGAGGGGAAAGGCGCCGTCGCCCTCAAACTTGATCTCACGGACCGTTTCAACAAACTTACCGGGTTCAGGTTCTTGTAAGAAGGTCATGACAATGTGGAGATCCGTCATGAAGGTGGCGGCGTACGTTTGACCACGAAGTCGGGCTTCGTTGGGCGTCATACGGCGCCGTGTCAACCCTGAATCCAGACTCACTGTAGGAGGGGCGATGGCAATCCCCAGTTCCGCAGCCGTATCTTTCTTACCACCGATGTAGATTTCTGTACGATACTTGTACTTGCCGTCGGTACCAATCGGTTCCTTCAAGATCGTAATCGGATTGGAGGCGTGTAGGATGTCGAGCAGTTCACGGAAGACAAAGGCTTCGTAACTCTCCTTGTGATGTTGGGACAGGAAGGTATGGGGATATTGTTCAAAATACGTCTTCAGGACGTCTGGACCCCGTGTGGCTAATGACATCGTCTCTGTTGTGTAGGGGAGAAAGGTTTCGGCAGGTTAGACGTATATACTATGAAGATCATAGTGGTACGACTTTTAGACCTGAATGCATTTAGGAAGAGGAGGATGTGAAGGGTCCTTTAATTTGCGCTTTGCGTAAAGGGTCCCCACGCCTGGTTGGCGACCATTCCCATTTGAGGACCCAACTGTGAGATCTGAGAGGGGTCGACGAGGCCCGAGATACCATGACTTTGGTTGGTCCACGCATGAGGAGCGCCGGGTAGCGGATCGTACCCACTGGATCGGGACATTTCACTGAACGACGCCTGTAGATCAGTAAACATGTTTCCGCCCCTTTGTCTCTTTGTACTCTTTCGACTCTTACGCTGTTTTTTACTCTTGCGTTGCTTTTTAGTGATTCGTTTCCCTCCTGATTGCGACATACCACTGCTCTGTGCTGGGGAGGGATTATTTGGAAAGCGATCAATGCCACAATCTTGAAGTTGTGCAATGTTGGGAATATCGATTGTACCAATGGACTTGAGGGATGCTGGATCTACCGAAACATCCGTCGTGAACTGTCCGTAGGGGATGGTGCTAAACGCACCGGCTCCGGGACCCATTACGTAGTCCAGGGGAGCGCCCATCTGGACATCTCCACCCTTTTGTTTCTTGCTATGGTTCTTACGTGTTTGATGCTTGTAATGACGCACAAACATCTTGGCCGCATCGGAAGACATCGTACGCTTCATCGCCGATTTCCAGGCCTTCTGCATCGCCGAGATCGGATTCACCGCCTTGGCCGCCTTTCGGGCCTCTACATCAAACGCATGGAGACGTTTCTTGATTGTGATCGCACGCATTCCTACCCTAGCAAACTATTTTTACGGAACTTGGGCGTTGTCGGTATGACATTTTGGACTACATTCTTACCTGTATTGGATACAGTAGCCTTTCCTGCACCAAACCCTATTACGGCGGCGAGGGGCCCAACCGTGGGTCCTAGAATTGCTCCAAGCCCTATCTTGACGGCGCCTTCTTCCAGTGTCTGAGCGGGCACAAAGATCAAGATGATGAGAAAGATCAAGGTAATTAAGAGGTAGGCGAAAAATGCAGCGTAAGAATACAAAAATCCTCCACGATTCGCACGTTCTTCTGACGAGGTATACAAGGACCAGATGGCGGCTGCTGATGTCAGTAAACAAGCGCCAAAAATAATAAGGGTTACTGGATTCATTCCTATTCTTTCTTTTTAGATTTTCTTATCTCTACATAAACAGCGCCACAATCACAATTACAAGGACGATGTAGGGCACATAGGCACCGTAAGAATAAATAGAGGCTGCTCGACTGTGACGCTCCTCGTGAGACCCCTTCATCGAAGAGAGCGCAACAAGGGACAGAATGGCAAAGACACCTAGGATGACGAGTGGAATCATTGCGGACATCTTACTTTCTTACAATTACTGTATATTAAAAATCATATTGTTGTTCACTTGGCTAAAACTTGCTAATTAAATTCACATGCGTGTTCAGAGTCTTCTTACAACAGTAACGCCGGAGATCCAGGAGTTGAAAGACCTCTGCTTCCGCCGTCTTGGGAACGCCTGTGCTATCCAACACGATAGGCTCCGTCCCTCGTTCTCCTGATCGCTTTCGCACCTCTCTCTGAAAGAACCTATACTTGTTCGACAGTTCCTTGCCACACGACATACAACGCACCGGGATGATCATTCTGCTTCAGGATAAGAAAGGAAGGATGCCTTCATTTTTTATCCTGAAGCAGTGTTAGTTGAAAATTGATCCACCTTGCTCTTCAAGTGGTTGACCAAGATTATTACACAATGATTCGATCCTTAAAACAAACCGATTACAGAGTGACAAAGAACCTCTTCATGGAGGTGTTTGCTGAATCCGAAGAACCGAAATTCATCAAAGCCTTTCCAAAACGTCATCTAACGGGATCGATCGGTTACTTTTATAAAGAAGTACTCGTCGGGGCTGCGATTGTAACACCTGGTAGACTCGAATACATCTTTATACATCCTGACTTCCAAATGTTTGGATTTGGCTCGACCATGCTGAAGGAGGTGAAGAAGCAGTGCCCTACCCTTTCCTTAACCTCTGTATCGGAACCTGAGATAAGAGCGTGGTACATAAAGCATGGATTTGAACAAACAGGGGAAGATACCTTTCGACTGCATACTCACAATTTACGAAGATTAAAGGAACGGAATTGAAGGAACGGACTTTGTAGTGGTGCGTTTAGAATAATTTGTCTTCCTCCGATACCCTATCAGAACCCTCATGACATCCACTCTGTACAGCCGAGGCACCAATAGCCAGTTTGGAAATCCTGTGCGTGTAGAATTCAATCGTGTGAACGCTCGTGTCGAGGCGTTGGAGAAGCGTATCGAGGAATTGCTGTTGAAGGGGGGCTCTGCGGGTGCCAATGGGGTCGCCGGTCCACCGGGCCCTGCTGGTCCTGCGGGCCCTGCCGGTACTGCTGGTGCAAAGGGAGACCGTGGGGAGCGTGGAGAAGTCGGTCCCAAGGGAGAGCGTGGCGATCCCGGTGATCCAGGACAGCAGGGAGAGGCCGGTCCTCGTGGTGATAAGGGCGACCAAGGCGACCGTGGGGAACGGGGACAGCAGGGTGTTCAGGGCCCAGCAGGGCCTCAGGGACCTGTAGGACCTCAGGGACCTGCGGGGCAGAATGCGCCATCGGCGTAAATATTAGACCACTGAACTTTTGAACCTAGCAGTTCTAAGTTCTATTGTTCTTCAGGGCGCAACTATCCAATTCGGTAAAGCCGAATTGGATAATTGAACTATAAACCAGAGGCAGAACCTCTATTTTTAGTAACCACAATCAAGGGCCTAAACCAACTTCCGCCCCTCCGTCGTCTGTACCCAACCTCCAATAGCCAACGATCCTGCGTGGTGCTTATCATGACAAGCAGCACACAAGACCGCCAAATTGCTAATCCGGTTCATATCAGTTGTCGCAGTAATCGCAGTAATCGCAGTCCCTACATCCTTCTCCCTAAACTCTCGCTGCGGCACAATGTGATGCGTCTCTAAACCCTCCGTAGCACCGCAAATAGAACAACGGCTTACGACGACTCCAGCATTGTATCGACTAGCCTTCATCCCAATACCTACTCGTTGTTCCCGCAAATGAAAGGCCAATTTCAAAAACTCCGCATCCATATCCAAGCCCCTACAGACTTCCAGTCCGTACATGGCCGATCCCGCCCCTTCCTTCAGTACACGATCGTAAATGAGTACAGATCCCTGTGCCCGCACAGATAGATGATAGGCTTTCACCGTCTCCAATTTCAACATCTCTCCCAATTCGTGTAAATGCGTTGCAAAAAAGAAATGTACGCCTCGCTTCGCCAACACCTGTATCCCCGCCCCTACAATCGCAACAGCGCTGTCCGTTTCCGTGCCAGCGCACAATTCATCCCCTATTACCAGGCTTCTGTTAGTAGCGCCCCTCAAAATGCTCCTAAATTCCGACATTTCCACGACGAAGGACGACATCCCAGCCCACAGATTATCATTCCCAAGAATCCTTGTATACAGACCCGTGTAAGGAATCAGACGCATGGTCTTACACGGTACAGGCATGCCCATCTGCGCCATCAGAACCGCTAAGCCCACAGCCTTTCCCAAACTTGACTTCCCCGCTGCATTTACACCGTATAACAACAGTCCCAACTCTGTATGGCACGCTTCTGTATTTTTGAGAGCACCAAAGGACACTGAATGAGGCACATAGGGTGTCGCCGTATGAACCCGTTCCAGAATCGGATGACGCAGATCCGTCATCGATACGCCTGCGACCGCCGTTTCCGTCGATTCCACGTACTCCGGTCTCACATAGCCGTACTCTTCGGCCACTGTCGCCAGGCCACAATCTGCATCCAGTTCCGACATACAGTGTACCACCTGGCCCATCAACCCCTGGTTCTCTACAATCCAAGCCGTCCATTCCCTCGTCCAGGCTTCCTGAACAAGCGCCTTCCATTCCGCCCGTATGGCCAGCGCTTCCGTATTAGCGACTTTGAGTTGTTCTGACTCCAAGATCACCGTCGTCGCAGTGCCCCGTTGTATAATGTCGATGTGTACACCCTTTCGTGTCTTAAGAAGAGGTTGTAAGGTCTTCGCCCGTCGATTCGTACAGGAAAATGTAAACGGCGCATCATTGTTCAAGATCCACGACACAGCCTCTCCGTCCTCCAACATCTCATTCCATGATTGGCGAAGGCTTTCCATTCGTCGTTGTACACTGATCCAGCGGTCCTCACATCCATCCAGATCCGCTCTTAATCCTCTTTGCCAGGGATGTGTGGTCCCTACAGCAATCCGATCATCCACAAAGGCCTCACTCGCCTCAATACGTTCGAGGGACCAGGTGTTCTTCAAACTGGCCACATGAGCCCTCATAATGTCAAGGTCTTCCTCTATTTGGAGACCCGCCTTCTCCACGACTTCCAAGACGCCGAAGGCCGCCGTATAGGATCGAAGCAGTTGTTTGAGTTCCTTCGTGCCCGCTGTACCCAGTTGGAAGCGTCGAATGAGCCGAGGCAGGTCACTCATGGCTCCAAATCGTGATTCCAGGTCTTTTCGTAGCACAGTGCTACGCAATTGCGCAATACGTTCCTGTCGGAATTCCAAGATCTCAATATCTGTAATCGGCGTCAAGCACCGTTCTCTGAGTGCCCGTCGGCCCATCGCCGTCGTTGCCTTCTGAATCCAATGTAGCAGCGATTCATGCGCCTTTTCCGAGTTGACCGGGATCATCGCCAACTGTTCTAGCGCTGAATTCCCCAGTGTGCAAACGGAATCCGAGGACCACATCCGATGCGTAGGGAGAGCGGACAAATACGATTCATTGTGCTTCTTAATGAACCGCAACAAGGCCGTCAAGGATCGACGCACGAAGGGATGTCGTTCAATATCCAAGAAGGGCTCCATGGCTAAGGCTGTTTTCGGTTGAAATACCTCGTGTAAAAACGTCATGCGTTGTCTATCGGCCATCGCTGTAGATTCCACGGCCTTGTCCACGGCAAAACGTTGAATCAAAGGTTTTGCCCCCGTTGGAGCCAGTAATGCAAGCAGCGCTGCCTCGCTCGGCATTGACGTCGGTGCCCCGCTCCACCAAAGCACCACTTCAATCGCCGGATGAGCGGACAAGAAGGGCTGTATGGAATCGCAAACAGGTCGTCCATCAATCAAGGTCAAATCGAATTCTGTGCTCCTCAAACACCCCGTTGTGACGTCAAAGGCTGTGACTGCGCCGTACCAATGAATCTGACCCTTGATCACATCGCTATAAGGTTCCATCACGAAGCCCAGCAGATGGCTGTCCGTTTTGGTTCGACCTTCCTCAGGATCCAGATAGGTTCCAGGACTGCTAATATGCGCCAACGGTCTCGCCGTCACCGCCCCTGTCGCATCCTTCACCTGCGAGTAGATGTAGACCGTGTAACCTGCTCCTACCAATAGGCGTTCGAACTTGGCCAGACTCTGTTCAGGAAAGCCCCAAAAGACACGCAACATACCAGGAGTAGTCGTGGGCTTCGGTTCGACGGCACAAGCACACGCCTCCGCCACGGCTCTCACGTTTGTAATGCATGCACCTGTTTTCTCGGTGATCGAATCATACATTTCATAAAACTTGCCAACTTGCAATAAGATTGCAACCTGGCATTTGGTGGCACTGTGCTCACGGAAGAGTCGGAAATACAGTTCGTCCATCGGGGCGACAGTTCCAGCAGCACGTTTCGGGGGCATTAAACTCCTTAGTGTATTACTATACGAAGTCTTTAGGCTACCAGACTCTTCTGTAAGCCCAAGGCAAAAGGCAAAACGAGACCCATTGCCGGAGAATTTATTCTTTAGACCCAAACGCACCCCGTTATTACAGGGTCCCGTCCCGTACAAGAAGGTCACCCATCGGAAAATGCACTCCACCCCCTGCCTACCAGGATGCCAAAATGGTCCCGTCCCATCAATTTCATATAGTCTTTCCTATAGGAAGCCGACCCGGCTTTCTATAGGAAAAATTGCCCCTCCTCCCCCAAATTTCATATAGGAAAGCCTATAGGAACCGAGCCCCTCTAGAAGGCATCGTCCTTTAGGGCCCGGAAATCCTGGTACAATCGACGTAATTTCTCATCCGGCATCTTGCTGTTTGAAGGTAGAACTCCATGTTTTTCGAGTTCTTCACGCATCTTTGAGGACGATTTTAACGCACCGTTAACACGGCTTGCACCAACCGTCACGGCGATTTGACGTGCTTTAAACGTGCGTTTCGACTTTCGTGTTTTTACCCGCAAAACGGGCTTCAGTTGAGTTCCAGAGGGTGACATTTGCGTACGCAACGTTGAATTCTGGGTGCGTTTCTTACCATAAATTATTTTCGGAACCAATGTCCCGTTCCCGGCGGCTCCCGGTGTCCCGGCCGATGCCGCTGTAGTGGGGGTATTTTTACGGGTCTCGTTCTTTTTCCTACCTAATTGTATAGGCTTTTTTACAGGAGTCTCAGATTTTGGTTCTACAGTAGGCGGTGCCACGATTGGTGCAGCAGGAGTCTCAGGCTTCTTCTCAACTAATATAGGCTTTGCTACAATAGTTGTGACAGGGTTCGCCTGTTCTAATTCCTCGGTTCTCTGGACGGCGGGTGTACGCTTTCGCCTACGAGTCCGGGACAGTGCTTTCTCTTCGCCCGCCGTCACTTGCACGCTGACTGTTTTCACATTGTCTTGATCGACTTGTCCCCCCATTTCCTATATTGTGTCGATGTTTAAAATTTCAGACATCTAATCCTATAAGGATTACATGTATGGTCCCCTTTCGTAGCAGCTGAGCGGATGAAATAGGGTTGCAAGCAAACCCTTACGCCACACCTTTTTACCGGTGATGGCGGTCCGTTGGTCTCAGATTGGATCGATCGTTCTTGTTGCTCCTTGCTCCTTGCTAGTCTGCTTGTTACGTCTTGTTCGTTGCGTATCGTCAAATATCCCATAAGGGATATGAGACTGTGATGGTTGTAGCAATGAAGGTTGAGAATCATTTTATATGAAGCGCATATTCCATAAGGAAGATACATTGCCTGCTTGATTTCATTCGCTACGAAAGGGGATAAGCATTTTTGTAAAATTACACACGAATCGTCGTGCGTCCGTTGCTCTCACTCAACGTATAATCGACCTGCGTCTCAAAGTCCTCGATCGCCTTGCTCAAGGTCTCAATCTTATCCGAGAGGTTCAACGGATCTAGTATGGTTGCCTTATTTTGTGCAAGGAAGGTGGTCGTGAGTTGCTGTACTACCTCTACATTGGTCTTCGCATCCTTTGCCAACTCCGTCGTGAGAAGACGTTCCACACGTTGCTGTTCCGCCTGTTGATGTCTCTCGTACTCCGCATTCGTTGCAGTGTACTGAGCCTTCATCACGGCCAACATGTTCTTCTCCATCTCAATACTGCGTTTACGTTCTACCGCATCTGCAACCGTGTACTCTGTTCCACCGATGGTAACCTTGGTATTCGCATTGCTTAGCACGATTGCAGACTTGATTCCATTATAACGGGTTATCAAATCCGCAAAGGATTGATAGGATGCAGTGGCCTGTGTAGCAAACTTTGACGTATCCAACAGATCATTAGCCTTCTTCATCTTTGTAAAGGTGGCATGATCGGTCACAGAGTCGATACGCTTTCGAAGGAGTTTCAGTTCGCTCAGTGCCTGTGTGACAGAAATCGACGACATCCTGTTTCTTTAACGCCGTGACGGCTTTAAGCCGTGTCGAAGTGTGTAACATTTTATTACCGATGTAAGAATTCATGTAAGGATTACGACTGTAAGTAATTTCTGTGTATGTTTAGAAATATATCCTTCTATTTATATAGATATTCCTATATAGATTCTTCAAGATAATACTCCGTAAATGCCTATAGAGAAGAATCAAAGAATGAAGACTCAAAGACTTTCGGCTCTTCCCAAGAATTTCTAGAAAGGGGTGGGGGGGTCTGGTTTTAAAAAACTTTTGGAAAAGTACTAGTCTTCATACCCTTTTAAAAAATCGATCTAATAGTAGGGAATATGAAAACAAATCAATCTTTATGTAGGGAGAGCGACGGGCAGATCCAATCTGTAAGAATGCAAGCGGGCTGAGTGGTCATAGATTGGACTACATGAATTGTTGCATTTAAAAAATGCTATAGTGAATACGATATAATGTACGCAGACAATTGAATTTTCTGTGTACATAGTGACAAACTTGGGGAAGAGTCTAGGTCCTCGGACCGGTCCCAGATCCTCGGACCAGATCCAGATCCTCGGACCGGCCCCAGGTCCTCGGACCGGTCCCAGATCCTCGGACCAGATCCAGATCCTCGGACCGGCCCCAGGTCCTCGGACCGGCCCCGCCCCGCCAAATCTTTTTTGAAGAAGTCTTTCTTCTTTCAAAAAATTCTTACAATTTAAGAACCTTTTTAAACTCCTATAGCAATCATATCATTGGATGTGGGGACAGCCGAAAATGAGTTGATTGAAGCGACGCCCTCGACGGCCGAGCAAGATGTTCATTTTTGAGGCCTGTTTACGAATTTGTCGCATGATTCATGCGACAAAAAACGCTTTGAAAAAAAACGGCAGCATTTGTCCTGATGCTTGATTGGAAACAAATAGTCTTCCTAATATATGCCGTGCTTTTAACACTAACGGTGGTCCAAAACAATCCCGTCGGAAAGGAACCAAGTGAAATATACTAGCGAAGACCTTCGTAAACCTGATGATGTATTATGTAGGGTCTGCTCTCATGCTCATGAGACCACACCCCGCCCTCTTTTGTGTTAAGGGACTTTTCGCAGGTATCGTGTTAATGTCTGGTGTTCGATCCACTAGGAATCGATGATCCCCCATACTCCGTCGAGTACAGAAAACTTATGCAACAGACGCAATGACTTTATTTGCAATGATGAGAGGTTTTCATCGGGAATATGCGGGGGCTTTGTACTTAAGGTACATACGCCGCATAGGCTTTTTAGGCCAACCGGTATAAAAACGATATTACTCGAGTGTCAACACCTCAGGTTCCTACCACAAAGGATAAGATGCTTCTATTGCTAGACATTATAACCTGAAATCGTTGACTGTATATGACAAAGGGGACAACTGTCCTTGGGGTCTAAACCTTTGACCAAGAATGGGGCAAAAGTTGAAGCATGGATTGGATCCAAAGGGAGCATCAAGAAATGGAATCTGCATACAAGGACGTCCTTGAATTATATAATGCACAGCACGGGGGGCGACAATTGATTTACCATCAGATCGCTTCGTACAATCACTTTATAAAGCATGAAATCGTTAATACAATAGAGAGTAAGAGTCCTGTGATCGTAGAGGGATCACCGGATTTGACGCTCGCCGGGACGACACGGGCAGCGGCAGGAACGGCCGGTACTGCGATTCGTATCACTGTGGAGAATGATACCGAGATGCCGAGTGGCACAGCCCCAGCCACCGCCGTGCCGGGAGGGAAGGCGCCTCACGGCGGGCCCCCTAGAGAGGTGAAAGTTGTTTTAAATTTCAAGAACGTGGCCATGAGCAAGCCCAGCATCCATGAACCTAATGGAGCGCTGAGTCCTATGTACCCTTCGGACGCCAGATTGAAGAATCTGACGTACTGGGCGGCGTGTCACATCGATGTGGATGTGGCGGCCACCATGACCGATCCGGGGAAACAGACCAAGGAAACCAGGGTGCGTACCTTGACAGGGGTGCTGATTGGCCGTATTCCTGTTATGGTCGGCGCAGATGGTATTTGCTTGCTCTCGGACAACAAGGAGAAGCATCCTCGGGAACTTGGAGAGTGTTCGGAGGATAAACATGCACACTTCATCACACAGGGCGGTGAGCGCATTATTCAGAGTCAGGAACGTATGGCGGAGAATCGCATGTTTGTGTTTCGTAATACCAAGGCGAAGCACAAGGAGTTGGAGATTATCGACTGTAAGTCGATTGGTCCAGACAATGAGGGGATTCCGAAGAATGTGGCGGTCAAGATCTTGTCAAACTCCAAGATCTCCACGGGGCCTGCGCATATTCGTGTTACCTTACCAAGGATTAAGGCTGAACTGCCACTCTTCGTCATGTTTCGAGCACTCGGATTGGAGACAGATAAGGAGATTATTGAACTCATTATGGGAACAGTCCAAAATGAATATGCGATGATCTTCCAGGAGTGTATTGCAGAGGCGGCAGAGATTAGGACGCAAGTAGCGGCTCACGAATTTCTGTCGAAGCATATGGGCACGGGGGGTGGAATCCGGGAGGAATTGTCGGCGTCTACCTTGCGATCCTTACGTCCTCCTCGGGAGCGTTTGATTGGCGAGATTCTGGCGGAGGAGTTTCTGCCCCATATCGGAGGGGCATCGATGATGTTTGAAAAGGCGTGTTTCTTGGCGCAGATGACGAAGAAGGTGCTGGATGTAAATCACAATAAGATTCCTCACGACGATCGTGATGCCTATCCGAATAAGAAGGTGGATTTGCCGGGGACGTTAATGGGAAATTTATTCCGATTCTACTTTGGCACCAAGGTCATCAAGGATATGAAGTCGACGATTCTGAAGGAGATTCACAATGGGGCGTGGAAGACGAGCGGTAAGTTTGAGAATATTGTGAATGCGACGAATATTTACAAGATCATAAAACCCACGATTGTAGAGATTGGGTTGAAGACGTCGTTGGCGACGGGAAATTTCCAGTTGGGGAAGCAGCCACCGAGGCCGGGATGTGCACAGCCGGCCTCTCGAATGACCTACTTGTCAGGCGTGAGTCATGCTCGCCGTTTGTCGACACCCGTGAAGCAGACCGAGAAGTTGATTCCTCCAAGAAAGTTACACAATACGCAATACGGATACATTTGTCCAGCGGAGACGCCGGAGGGACATTCTGTAGGAGTGGTGAAGAACCTGGCGTCTACATCGACGGTGACGATTCCCAGTCATCCTCATCCCGTGCTACGTTTGCTGTACGATGAGTTGGGAATGAAGAACTTGGATCAGACGACCTCCTTGGAGAAGAAGGATGCTCTGCGCATCTTTGTAAATGGTGCTTGGATCGGAACCTTGCCCGGGGGCTCCGAATGCGTAAAGTCGGTGGAGGCGGTTCGAATTGCGAAACGGGCGGGGCGCATTCACCCTCATACGAGTGTGATCTTCAATCCCAACCAGTGCCATTTGAATCTCAATACGGAAGGGGGACGATTGGTGAGACCCTTGTTTGTGGCGAAGGCTCTTCAGGAATGCGTCGAGACAGGGTTGACACCTTGGAAAACGGCGAAGACCTGGAATGACTTGATGCAATGGGTGTCCCCGGGGGGCCATTCCTTGCTCGAGTTGGTAGATCCGGGAGAGTCGGAGTTTGCGTATATTGCCAAGTCCTGGAAGTCGATCGAGAAGGATCACACACATGTGGAGATTCATCCTTCGGTGATTCTTGGGACCATGGCGTCCAATATTCCCTTTCCCGATCACAATCAGTCGCCTAGAAATGCGTATCAGGCGGCGATGGGCAAGCAGGCCATGGGAGTGTATGCGCTCAATTTCCACGAGCGTATGGACACCATGTCCAACTTGCTGTGCTATGTGTCACGGCCGCTGGTGAGCCCGTTCATGAGCAAGTTTTACGGAGCGCAGAGCATGCCGTCGGGATTCAATATCATTGTGGCGGTGATGACCTATTCGGGATACAATCAGGAGGATTCGGTCATGATTAATCGGGCGGCGCTGGACCGAGGGTTGTTTCGATCTGTCTTCTATCGTGTGTACAAGGACGAGGAGAAGAAGAATCAGGCATCAGGAGAGGAGGAGAGGTTTTGCAAGCCGGATCGGGGATCGACGAAGCATATGAAGTTGGCGAATTACGAGAAGTTGGGACCGGATGGAATGGTCCCGGAGAATACCTTTGTGGATACGGATGATGTGCTGATTGGTAAGGTCGTGCCCATTCGGTTGAGGGGTGTGGAGGGAGCGATGGCAGCGGGAATTGCGCATTCCTCGTTGTCGGCAATGTCGGCGGCACAGGCGTCGGCAATGGCGGAGGAGCGAGGGGCCAAGAGATTCAGGGATTCGTCGAAGTTGCTGAGGAATAACGAAACGGGGTTTGTGGATAAGGTGTATCGAGGAAAGAATGGAGAGGGCTATTCCTTCGTAAAAGTGCGTGTTCGAAGCGAGCGTGTTCCGACGATCGGGGACAAATTCTGCTGTTACGATCCTGAGACGGAGGTACTGACATCGACTGGGTGGAAGTTCTTTCCAGAGTTGACGATGAAGGACCGTGTGGCGACGCTCCAGGAAGTAGGAGAGAGCAAGGAACTTCAGTACATGGCGCCGACGGAGGTGATGTCGTATGATTTCGACGGCGAGATGATTCGTATTGAGTCGGCTCAGGTGGACTTGATGGTGACACCGAATCACAGGATGTATACATCAACGACGTCATTGCCCGACAAGTACAGGATTGAATTGGCGGAGGAGGGCTACGGAAAGCGCCGGCACTTCTTGAAGGGCGTCGATTCGTTTAAGGGGGTCAAGCCTACAGAGGAGGCGTTCTTACAGGCAGAACAGGCGACGGCTGTTTCTGTGAAAGCAAGACTCATGGAACAGAAGGCGAGAGAGGCGGGGTTTGCCACTATAGAGAATGAGTGTAAGTCTGTTGCGGAGAAGGCGGATCTGAAGTGTGCGGAGTTGATGCAACATGTAGGTGGTATTGATTTGACCGGTTACATATCCTATGTATCTGCTGTGGGCGAAGTATGCGAGGAACCTCAGATGTTTGTTATCCCCGGTAGGGCATGGGAGACGGTGAGAATGCCTATAGCAGATTGGTGCGTGCTATTTGGTGTTTGGATTGCAGAGGGAAGTGCATCTTACAGAAGTCTAATTATCTCTGCGTATAAGGATCGTGTCAAGGAGGCAATAGATTCGATATGTGAACGAAATGGGATTAATGTAAGTCACTACAAGGATAAGGCGGATAGTACAGCAACACCTGGTAATAATACATATAGAATAAATCACGTAACATTACTTGAATATTTCGGGACTATAAGTGTTGGCGCAATTAATAAATCACTCCCAGAATGGGTGTGGCAACTTCCTACAACACAAGCCAAACTTGTAATTCACGGCATGATGCTTGGAGATGGTCATACTATGGAGAATGGTACTCGACGATATGATACTTCTTCGAAGAAGTTAAGAGATGACTTTCAGAAGTTGTGTCTTCATGCTGGATTTGCTACAAATTGGAAACTGAAGTATGCTGCTGGCAATGAGCGAGTTGTGAAAACCGCTGGACGTGAAGGGGAGATCATAAAGTCGACAGCGGATGCGTATCGCATGACAATTGTTGAGACGCAACTGAGGCCGAAGGTGAATAAAAATATTAAACCTGATGGAAGCGATCGTTCGGACTCCATGGTCAAGTACAAGGGCAAGGTTTACTGCTGTACTGTTGATGGTCCCGGGGTGATTTATGTACGCAGAAACGGTATAACCGTATGGTGTGGACAGTCAAGACACGGGCAAAAAGGGACCTGCGGACTCATCTTAGACCCTGAAAACATGCCACAAACCGCCAACGGTATCGTGCCGGACATTATCATCAACCCGCACTGTATTCCCAGCCGCATGACGATTGCGCACTTGATGGAGACGCTGATGGGTCGTATTTGTGCGGAAACGGGTACGGTAGGCGATGGATCTCCCTTTACCGATGTGAGCGTGGAGGGACTCTCCAAGATGTTGCGAGATGATCTCAACTTGGAACCTCATACGAACGAGATTATGTATTCGGGTACGACAGGCAAGCAGATGGCGACGTCCATCTTCATGGGACCGATCTTCTATCAGAGGTTGAAGCACATGGTGGACGACAAGATACATTCAAGATCGAGTGGACCGATGGTGATGTTGACCAGGCAGCCGGCGGAGGGCAGAGCCCGTGATGGCGGCTTACGATTCGGTGAAATGGAACGAGATTGCTTATCGGAAGAGCACCAAATCTTGACGAATCGTGGATTTCAGTTCTTACATGAAATTGAGGAAAGTGTAGACTCACTTCTCATTGGAAGTTATGATCCTAGCACAAAGGAACTTGTGTATGAGAAGGCGAATGAATTGATTGTGAAACCTTCTAAGACACAAACTATGATTGAATTGACCCATAATCAAGAAGAATACAGATGGAATTCAGGGTGTGATGAATATGGGCGACGAATCTCATCTCCTCCAGCAGTGGGTCATACGAATGGCGTATCACTCATGGTAACTCCTACACACGACATGTTTGTAAGAACTGGTAGATGCAGTCCTTCACGCAACATTACCTGGAAGGGTGACTTTGGAAAGGTAAAGGCGAACACCTTGATTGACGGAGATACTAGAGATGCTATTCAGTTGCTCTCAATGGCATCAGGTGGTCTACGTGCGACTAAGGAGATAATGCCCTTTGTCGAAGCGTTATCATTGAACACTCCAGAGATGATTACTACGTTTATGGAAGTGTACGGATACTGGCTAGGAGATGGCTCGCTGATGTTCAAAGCATATGGTGGTCGTGATGCGGTTCATTTCAGCATTGTTAAAGAACACGATGTGACCTGGCTAATGGAGAAGTTTGATATCTTAGGATTGGAAGAAGGCAAACATTTCACAAGAGGTAATGGAGCAGTTGGTAGTGGTAAGGAGCATAAAATCTATATCACTCATCCAGGATGGTGCGATCTCTTTCTCACAGAGTATAGACATAAATATAAAACTGGAAATGCGATGTTGTTGCGTCCTACAACTGTGGAAGGAAGGCGCAATGGTGCACGAACTTTAATGGAAGGACCTGTCTTACCGGCACCAAGTGAAACAATTTCAATGGAGGAGTCCTCAAAACTCGTTTCAGAAGATGTAAAGTCTGCAAAGTGGTTTATGAATTGGGTATGGACACTCAATAAGTTTCACCTTCGTTATATTCTGAGTGGATTGCGACGTGCTGATGGATGTGAAGCATTTAATGGCAACTTAATCTACACATCCTCAGTACGTTTCAGAGATGAAATCATGCGTGTTTGTCTCCACGCAGGTTATGCTCCACGATTCACAGTAATGTACTTGAAGGGAGCCAAACGTGGAGTAAGTCGTTCAGGAAATCCCATTATTGCGACAAAGGATAATTGGCGTGTGTCTTATTCTGAGGGCATCACTTATAGTCAACCATCCCTGCGTCAAACTCGAGACACGAAGGAAGTGCTATATACGGGGCGAACTTGGTGTGTCAATGTTCCTCATGGATTTATAATCACTCGTCGTGCACACGCAAAGGATGGTGTTGTGATAAAAGCATCTGTCCCCGTCATCATGGGCAACTGCATCGTGGCGCATGGCGCTTCCGAATTCCTGAAGGAAATCATGATGGAGAAATCCGACAACTTCCAGTGCTTTGTCTGTAAGTCGTGTGGCTTCTTGGGGCAGGTCAATACCAAGTCGGGCATTTACGAATGCAAGACATGTGATGGAACTACGGAATTTGCGCAGATTCGTGTACCTTATGCATACAAGTTGTTTGCACAGGAATTGGAGTCGATGAACATTTGCTCTCGCATTCTACCAGAATCCAAGTTGAGACTTCTAGCGGATGAGGCGTCATTGACGACAGGAAAGTTGTAACTAAAGATAGAGGATGTTGGCACAATACGATGAAGTTCTGTGCGAGTACGAACTCGTATACTTGAAACATAATAGAGCGGTGATTGCGGCAGAAGAGTTTATTCAACATCATAGACTTCCTGTGCATTCCTTCAATATCATGCTCCCGGATGTAATCAAACACAGTATCAAGAAGGCGACACGGGAATGTGATTTATTTTCTAGGGAGTTGATTCCGATGACGTGGATAAGGGGTGATACGGAACTTGTTATTACGGATAAGGAAACGCTACTCATTCCCCTGTTGGATACGGAAGGATACTTGCTTGTCAATGAGGATGTGTTTGAACTAACACAGGGAGCGGCCTACATTGTGAGACCAGGAACGAAGATCGAGGTGAAGGGTGAGGACGTCTTGCTTTTGGGTCCTCTGGCGTTGCTCGACAAAGGTCAAGAGGGTCCTATTGAATTGATGTTGCCGAGGGGTCAATAAGTAAGGTTCATGGTATGAACTGAACTTATTTAGATTTGTTTGATGGTTTCGTGAACCTTGGTTCTTCCAAGATGAAATAGTATGGCCAATTGGTCTCGTAGGAAATACAGTTTATTCTCAAGGTGTTTCTGATAGAACATGAAGACGACGATAAAGACAAAGGCTTCGTCGATTTCCTTCAGTCTGGCGTGCTGAAATCCTCCGACGCCTTCCAGAGGGAAGGGAATGTGTTCGACGACGTTGCGCATGGCATAGATGATCACACCGATAAAGAAGAATTGCATAATCACTTCGAGACAGAGTTGTCCGATGACGTAGAGATCGGCAGTTTTATTCGATTTAATAGGAGGTTCCTTGAAGGGGCCGAGGGCTGAGTCTAGGAGAATGGATGTAAGAGTCGCTGCAAGAAAGTAGTACACGGTGACGAGGCCAATGTCGAGAATTTTTGTAAATAGAAAGGAAGCCTTCATTTCTATTTGTACACTTTTTAAAAACTCTATATAGAAAACTCTGATGAGCGATCTTGTCAAGTATGCAGTTGAATTTATAGGCACCTTTTTGTTCTTGAGCACCATTGTGGCAACGGGGCAACCTATACTGATTGCAGGGGCCTTGTTACTTGTCATCTTGCTGGGAGGCGGGATCAGTGGCGGGCATTTCAACCCTGCTGTGTCTGTTATGTTCTACGCCAAGGGGGCACTGACGACCCAGGATCTGATTGCGTACATTTGCGCCCAGGTGCTAGGAGGCCTTACTGCTTTGGGTGCCTACCTCGCTCTTGTCAAGCCGACGAATGTTTCCGTGTAAAAAAGAAGGCGGCAAGTACAAGACACACGGCGGCTCCAGTCGCAGTTCCTAACATTATAGGATTCAAAAATCCTTCCTTCACCTGTGTCTTAGGTTCTGCATTGTATTGCTCTTGACTCAAATCCCTATCATACACCCATCGTGTTTGATAAGGAGTGCCATCTTGGACCCGTGTATCGGATTCCGTGATCCATTGCTGACCGGAGGAGGGTGAACGGAGTTGTCCCTTCAAATCACCGACAGGAAGTGTGACCTGTTTACACTTAGGGTAAGTAGAGCCCGCCATCGCCATGAACATGGGCAGAGGATTCAATGCACCGGCGGCGTCGCCCATAATTCCGGGGGCTAAGCCACGCATTTGAACACCGAGAGTACGCTGTATTTCGTCGCCAACACGCCCTGGAAGTCCTTGAGGCGTGGTATCAATATACTGATACATATCCGCACCGTTGCTGCATTTCGCACCTGTCTTGGTGAAATATCGAATTCCGAGAGGCTGTTGGTTCATACCGGCCATCTTGGCGAGGCCCGTGGCCTCTCCGAATCCGATCGCATCGGTGTAGTAGTTGATGCCGGCCACCGCACGAATGATGCCATCGGCGGACCCGTCGTTGCCGCTGATCCCGAGTTCTGTAGGGGTGGCCAACTCGTCGGCATAACTGTAGTTGGGTCCCATCATTGTATTACTCATTCTGTAAATGCGCAAGACAATTATTCTATATGAACCTAGTGCTTTCGATTTCTACGAGTTGATTTACGTTGAGATCGACGGCGACGTACTACGACGTAGTTCTTTTTTGTAGTGGAAGACTTTGCAAGAGAGGCATACTGGTTTTGAGACGAAGGACGGGACGATGCTGGAGAGGACACGAGCGATGTAGGATCTGAAGGGACAGAAGACACAGAAGACACAGATGAACGTCGAGATCCTACAGAAATAGGCTGTTGCGCAGCCATGGCTCCCATCCACTCCCGTTCAATCTCCCAGTTTTCGTGGGTGGAACCAGGGTTAGTCTGAAGGTAGGCCTGTTCCAACTGCTTATTCATGGCTACAATATTTGTAGGAGTGGTGAAGAGATTATGCACCTTGCTTCTTTTTGTATGATTCATCTAAAGAAGGCGAAGAAAAATGAGGAGTCCGCCCATCCATCTTCATTTTATACACCATGGCATCCCTGTTCTTTTGTAACGCAGGAAGGCGGAGTACACAAATCCTCACGTGGGTAGATACCGCTGAAGAAACCCAAATACCTCTCACACCTGTTCAAATACGGAGTCCACAACGACAACGAGAAGACCCTGTTTGGGAGATTCTAGGGTTAACAACACCTATGAGAGATGGACATTGGTGTAAGGAATGCGACACAGATCTGAATATTCATATCGAAAAGGATGAAATTATATGTCATGGATGCGGAACCAGCAGCGGATTTCATATTGATACTGCGTTAGAAACCAGGTATTATGGTGGGGATGGTCGGGAGCCCGATCCGACTCGTGTAGGCCATCCTGCGAATCCCAACTTCCCACAATCCTCGGGAGGGACCCGGATCTTGCCCACCATTGGCGAATCGAAGGAAATGCGACGTATTCGACAGTACCATTCGTGGAACATCATGCCATACAACGAGAGATCATTGTGGGGAGTCTTTGATCTGCTTCACGTTCGTTGTACTCAGGCGGGAATCTCGACAGCGATTGAGGAAGAAACGAAGCAACTGTACGCAAATGTGAGTCCGCTGAAGATTTGGAGGGGCGTGGCCAAGGAGTCCTTAATGGGCGCCTGTTTGTACGAATCCTTGAAACGACACGGAACTCCTTGGCGCCCGGCAGAGGTGGCCGCTATCTTTCAGATCGATAGCAAGTGGATTACAAAGGGCTCGAAACAGTTATCGGAACTCTTGGAGGAATTTGCGCATTCGGCTGCGAAAAACACCTTAACGGAAATACCCTATGAAGAGGAAAAGATTACGCATTCGACAGGGTTTCAGCATTACTTGGAACCCGCCATGCACCGCCTGGAAACACCGAGGTTACATCATGGTGCAATTCTGGCGTTTGCGACACGAATGGGTGATCGTATTAACAAGGTGGGGATGGTATCCGAAACTACCCCGAGTTCGTTAGCGGCGTCGGCCATGGTTCTCACGTGTGAACACTTTAATCTGGACAAGACGACAGCGGACATTGCGAAGGTGTGTTCGATTAGTACGGCGACTCTTCAAAAGTGCTTGAAACGTATTGCCAAGTGGCGACCGCTCCTGTTTTCGGAGAAAGAAATCTAAGGACTCTGTAGGAATATGGGAGCCGGTCAGTCAACACCCTCGTTGTCCTTGCCAGGTGCAGGGGAACGAGAATTAAACACGCCTGGTGTCTTTGTATTGGCGGCGAATCAACGGAAGTTTGTAGACTCCATGGCGGTTCTGCTCAAGGTGCTGTTGACAGAGGCCACGAATTTGGGGGACCTAAAGGAATTACTGAAAAAGTCGTGTTCGTCGCTCTTTATGGTGAATACAGGGGATCCTTACACACAAATGCGGTTGTTACAGGATCCGGTGAATCCTCAGAAGTCGAGGGTTCTCACAGTGGTTCCGAAAGAAGCCTATAAGACAAAATACGAGGTGGAACAGCGCCATATGGCAATGTGTACACAGTATACGGGTGTCTTGTTGCGGTTAACAGAGGTTGTGCTGGCCTTATTTGCGAGCATTTATATTAATCAGGGAATGGCGGCCTTGAAGGATCTGCCGAACAAGGTGGAAAGTTTGCAACGAAATGCGCCCGATGGTCAGTCGATTCCCATGCCGTCGGCAATCTTGGAGAATTACAAGAGTGAGGGGTTTTTTCAAGAAATCGAACCAAATCTTTACATCTTTAAGCCCCGTCCTGAGGTAGCAGGGGCGAAGACACCGAATCCACCTCATATGGTGGTCTTTGATGTCGCAAAGGGTTTAATATACTATGCAGGATCTTCGGATAATAAGGGACCTGTGTTTCGATTTACATTTTCCGAGAAACCGGTCGCAAGGGGTGTAGGCTCGCAGATACAACCGTTTAGTGGACAGAGTGCCTATAATCCAGGCTATGGATTCGCCTTTCCGAGACCGCCACAGGGTCCAAGCATTCCTGTTGGAGTAGCGCCTCAGTATATGCCACCAACAGCAGGGTCTGGGCAACTGTTGATTACGAATCCTTCTGTTCCTTCTGGTCCTGGGGGTCCGTCTGGTCCTGGTGGTCCTGGCGGTGCTATGACGATAGAAACGGCTTATAAGATCTTGGGCTTGAATTCAAGTGAGCCTCTCACACAAGGACTTGTGATAAAGGCTAGAAAGAATATGGTAAGGATGAGTCCGAATCATGGAGGTCCTCCAGACACAGATATGGATCTTTTAAACAAGGCTTTTACATTTTTAAAGAAGGAATTGGAACAGGCAGAAGCACAAAAACCACCGTCACCAAATCCTCCTATACCAGTACCCGCTAACCTCTTTCCTAGTGAACTTGTTCGTAGCAGTTTTTCACAGTTGCTGTTGGAAGATCAACCTACAACACCAGATCAACTTAAGGCAGTGATCGAGAAGGCGTATGGACAATCAGATGCAGTGTTAGGAGTACCCACAGATCCCGCAGTCATAGCGGCTACAGTAACTGCAATCGCAGCCTTGAATGTGGATCTTCGTACTCAAGATGGCATAGAGGCTCTTGCGAATGGAATTGCTCAGGTGGCTCCGATTGTACCACAGGCAGGTGCGCCAGATCCTCTTCTTAACATAGAAGACATCTTGTTACAACTGGTGGAAGCAGAAGATCAAGACGCAAAGGAAATAAAGGCCAGTTTCTTACTTCTTATGATGAATAGGGCAAGGGAAGAAAATCGGATTGGAGGTCTCATCGCAGAGCAAAAACGATATATTCAAATGAAAAAATATGGTAAAGTCAAGAACGCCTGCCTTCCAGACGTTCCCACGAATCGTGATATTACCACAATTGTGAATAGAAGTTTGGATATATTCAATACCAAAGGAACTTGGGGATCTGGTTATTTGGTAGAGGAGATGTTTTACAAGAACGATGATACTTACAACCAAGACTTGGAAGACTACATGAAGAGCATTATACGCATTGTTGTCACAAACGAATGGCCTAGATGGCAAAAAATGCCTGGGACCTTGGCTACGCCAAATTGCGTACGTCCTTACGTAGGACAATCCTTGAATAATCTCCCTCGTCGTAGTGCCAGAAAATCTAGGCGTAAGACTTATCATCGCTCCAATCGCACACGAAGGTCTACACGACGAGTACAGCGACGACCACAACGGGGCGGTGATATCCAAACACCGTCCGATTACTATATCCTGACCATCGATACCTTTCCCAAATCCGAGCGCAGTTATCAGGTTGTGCTGACCACACAGGGCGTGGCCATGAATCCGGCGGATATCCGAAATCCTAATCCTACCTCCACATCCAAGAGTCTTACAGACCTGTTTATGAAGGTGATTCTGGCGGAATCAGTATCTGCCGGCTCCACTGTGGCTTCCAAGTTTCGGCCCTTGGATGCATCCGATGTAGGAACCTACGGAAAGTTGATGAATATCTACGAAACAGTTATGAATGTCCAAGAGGGCCCTTCTCTAGGAGCCTATCGTGCATTTTCCCTGCTGTCGGCGGTGGAATCGGGTCTGAAGTCGTCTCGTGCGTATACATACGTTTGCAAGGATAAGATGGCGGGTCGTCGTGCGGGCAACGAGGTACAATATTCGACCTTGGAATCCCTGTATTTGGATGTACAAGAGACCGAGAAGCCGGATCGTGAACAGAAAGGCAAGGATAAATTGAGAGAGGTGGTAAATGAATTGACCAATACTCGCTATACGAGTGCACCTGGATCCACTCCCACAACGCTGAATGATATTTCAATCCCGAGTCTCATTACGGATCCGATGCAACCTCTGTGTGATGCTCAGGGCGTGGTTCTACATTCCGCCAATGTAGCCGCACTGAAGAAGGGGCATCAAACCTTGCGTAGATTGTATGATAGTCACCTGAGTGCCGTGTATTCCTTCATCATGAAGGAGTTCATTACAATTCGAGCATCAGACAAGATGATCCTGTTGAACCAGAAACTCGCCTTTCCTACAAACGGCGAGAAGATCACGACTATTCAAAAGAAGTTGGAGGATCTGGTGGAGAAGGCTCGTAGCATGATTTCTTCATATTACATCAAGGTGGAAAAAGAATACACAGCCACTCTTGCAGGTCTTACGGCGCCTTATTAGTTACTATCGCTCTAAACTTCCTCTCTGAGCGCAAGAATCTTACACGAGCCAAAGGACGGCGGCGCATAATTATACATGGACCAGGCGTGAAGCCCTGAATGTCCATACGACCATCCATGAGAGACCCAATCGGCTTGGGCCCCTCCTGTATGTAGATCCGAGGTACAGAAGAAGAGACCGGTGTACTGACGAGCCACGCCTTCTAAGACGAGTCGTATGACTCCATCTGTATCGACAGACCCGCACCATACCACTTCCACCATAGGTTTACGACCCACCAGAGTTTTGCGCCGTGTGTCACTCACGACCACATAGTACTCAAACACACCGACCGTAGCCTTCCAAACACGGAGTCCCCCCCGTCGATTATCAATCGATTCTGTACCAATAGACGCCGATGACAACAGAGTTCGACGAACAATGTGTTCCCAGAGAGGTTGAAAGGTCGCCATATCGATGGCTTCGATAGGAAAGGTAGGCAATCCAGGCAGGTCGCAGGGAATAGAGGCATATGTAGGAGCGGTTAAGAAGGTTGAAAAGACGGGTTTGGAAGGAATTTCACGAGCCCAAAGGCAGGCAAAGGGGACATGACGACTTTCACACAGAGTGCTGTCGATTGCTGCCATCAATAACGACGCAATACCACGGGACCGAAAGTTGCGATGCACACACATACCTTCCACAACATGAAAGGACTTGTTTACAAACAGGGCTCCGTGACTCATTCTTGTTGTAGTGCCAAAGGGAACCGCCGCAATGGTGCCAAGGAGTGTTTGATCTACGGCAAACAGTCCCAACACCGTCGTATCCGGATCAATGAGGTAGGAGGAAGCAAAGGCGTCGTCGGCATCGAGGAACCAATCGGACTCTCCATAATGTGCACGCCAAAAGTGTGCCAGCATGGATGTATGAGTGGGGTCGAGTTTTATGAGAGCACCGAGGGAATGGGGTACAAACGGAATAGGAGGCCGTTCTGTTCGTAAATAATCGGGTTTGGCTAGAAACCAGGATTGAATCCATGTAGGGACTGCCTTATTCTCATTCCAAAATGAGTTCATAACTTGTGCGTTCGAAATAAGAAGTCCGGCGAAACTCAATTTTTCATGCACTTGTCTTGAAATTAATAATCAAAGACTCTAGTATGAAATGGCTTATGTTACAAGAGCAGAATTTGAAGAACTAAAATTAAAGGAACAAAATCACTTTGCTTATTTGGAAACCATATGTGAGGACTTGCCAGATGATATATTTAAACTTCAGGAAAGTATGAAAACACATAATACCAATGCGCATAATCAAAATATAATAAATCAAAGGGCAACTGAGAATATCGTAGCACTGGCTGCGCGTATGGAATCCATGCGTAGTCAAATAAAGGAAATCAATCAAGAATTGAACATGGTGGATTCCAAACTTACAAAAGTAATGGGTGCTACAGCAACGGGTACTTACGCAATAAAAGGTATCGCTACATCAAGTGCTGCCGCTACGAAGAAACGCACTAGGAAGAATGCACGCAAAAATTGAAACCTCACGTGAAAGCAAGAGGGGCTGTAACAATGACTGCCTTACCAAATTCTAGTCCGATTCTTTCCGGTGTTTCCAGCGTTTCTACGTCTGTGCAAACACCCCCGATATTCTCGATTCATACGGAGAAACCAGCCTCTGAAAAAAGGGCTCGTTGTTCCGCATCTGATTGTAAGAAGAAGTTAAATATGTTAGACTTTGATTGTCGCTGTGGTCAGCGATTCTGTGGCGCACATAGACAGGCCGAAGATCATCAATGTACCCATAATTGGAAGGCCGATGGAGCCAAGACGTTGGGACAGCAGTTAGTGTCTTGCGTCAACGAAAAGTTAAGTAAGGTATAATCTTAGCGCACAAAGCAAAACAGGTATTGATATTCATAGCCAATGGGCGTCAGATCAATAAACTGTTTATACAGGAAGCCGTTCTGCTCGGCTTCGGCCACTACTTCCTCCATCGTCGGCATCCGAAGATGGTGGACTTGCTTCCGTTCCTTGCCGTCCTTAAACTTGAAGTGTTCACGGAATTCGGCTTGAGCGCCCTCTAACTGGAAGTCGGCTTCATAGTTAAATTTATCAAATATTACCTTGCTTCGAGTGACACGCTCCTTGCTGTATTTTTGTACGGAAAAGGCTACGAAGGGCGAGGCGGCTTCTAAGATTGGATCAAACTTTTCACGGTTTACGAGGTGTAGGACCAGGCAGCCACCGGGTTGCAACCAGTTGAACAGATTACGGAAGGCGGAGGTGCGGTCACGTAGATAATACAAGGTAAAATAGTACATCGTAGCCAAATTGAACTCCCCTGCGGCGAATTGACCGACGAGTTCGACGTCACCGACACGATAGTCGCCCTTGGGATACTTGGTGCGAGCGGCGGCCACCATGGCATCGGAAGCATCGAGACCAACGGCCTTGGCGCATCCGGCCTTCTTCATTAGGTTAACGGCTCCGCCGGTCCCACAGCCGATATCGAGCGCCTGAATCATCTTGGTCTCGGGTCTGAAGGTCTTGGCCCAGTTGAGCGTAAAGGTGACTTCGGTCTCTTCTCGTACAGCGCCGTCAGTGACCTCATCGTACACCTTGGCGTAAAAGGCGTCAAAGAGGTGCTCGTTGCCGAGGATAACAATATCAGAGGCTTCCTGATTGGCAAATCCCTCACTCGAATACCCGTAATAAGCAGCCCCTAAGGATTGAGACGCCCCTGTTTCGAATCGACGAATGCGTGTCATCGAGTACTGCGAATACAGATAATTAGCGATCAGCGCACTTATCAGCACCACGATAATGATTTGAAAAATCTCTGTTTCCATTCTCTCTGTTATGGGTGTGTTAATTTTCTGCGCAAAAAATCAAACGCTTTCAAAATGAATACTGTTTCATTAGCCCCCGAACCGAAAGCCACAACGAAACACACGCTATGCGGATATGCGTGGGGAGACGTACAGTCGGCGCTTCTCAGAGCGATTGGAAACGGTGATATGGCACGGGCCCAGCGATGGGGAGCGGAACTCGTGTGTTCGGAACAGGGTCTAGGTCGCTTAGAAGCCGCTCTCCTTCATGCCTGGGCTCTCTACGTAGGCCCGGCGTATCCGGGCTGGTGTAATATGTGGTACAGTGCCATCAATCTCATGCGAACGCTGTGGGGACGAAGCGGAGGGGATACCAAGGCGATACGAAATACACCCACGGTCAGGCAGGTCGTGGCAGAATCGATTGCAGCACTCGTCCTTGCGGGTAAAAAACCGCTTCCGACCTTACCGACAGCGGCGGATTGTTTCAAGGAGGCAGAGGGGATGCGTATAAGGCTCAGAGCGGGCGGTGCCGTCGGCGATCAGGTTGTAACACGTCGCATCTGGTCAGCGGCGAATGATGGGGGGGACCTAAAGACAATCGGCAACGAGTTGGAGGCGGCCATACGAGCCAATCAGACACCCCGAGTGTTGTTTTGGATTATATGGTTCTTTACCTTGGATCAGCAAACGGATGCGCCACCGGCGAAGGAACGGGGGCCCTCTTCTATCAGCGTCAAGGCCCGCAAGAGTCTACTTTGGTTTCTGATCGCCATGCTCAAAGAGTTAGCCAATGATTACGCCTTTCTGCCGACAGACGAGCGAGCGGCCCTGTTTGGAACGCTAGAAGTGTCTTGGCCGAAACTAGGACAAAAAGGCAGAAAGGACACAGTGATTGCGATTGCGCTGTGTATTCAAGAGCACATGGTGCGACGAAGCGGAGGAATGATGATGGCGGCCCCGGCATCGATTCCTCCACTCGGTGCTATACGAGATGCAGTGACCATGATCGATGTTATGTATTCCAGCATTGGCGAGGAGGCCAGGAGATTTATGTTGGAGCAGCCGAAACTGGGCGGAATAGCAGGAACAACAGCAACAGCGCAAGATCCACAACGTGTACGATTATCATCAAATGACAAGTTGGCATTGGCGTATAGTACTCGTTAGCAGACGCAATAATCTTACACATCAAGTAGAATGGCTACATTAGCATCCAGGACACAGGATCTTTACAGGGGAGCAGAAGCAACGATTGCGTCGGCCATGTCTTCCAGTACTGTGACGTCAACGCCCTTCTTGATTGCCTTAGGTGTTGTATTACTGGCTTTTATAATTTGGTACGTGATTGAAAGTTTTGCCTTTGAAACACCGACCAACATCTTACGAAAGGAGGCAGCGGCGGCGAAGGCAATGTCTGTCTACGAAGGTAAAACACGTCTGAGTCTCTCGGAGTCTCTGAGTAAGTATAAGAGTGCTGGAGAGTCCGATGATAAGGATACCTTCTTGTTTAGCAATTTTTACTGGTATACGGCGAATATGGGTGCAATGTTCTTTTCAGATATGCAACCGGTCTCTTCGGTTCCGAGGGTGATTGTGAGCCCGAAGGCGGCCCGTCTCGCCTTGTTGGGAGGCGCCCGTTGTTTCGTCTTTGACGTTTGGCCGGATCTGACGCCTGGTGATGGCCAGTTTTCGCCCATTGTGCAAACCGTGGAAGAAGGAAGTGCCTGGAGGCGTAGTAGTTTCAACGCTGTGCCTTTGGCGGCCATCTTGTCGGTCTTGATGAAGGAAGCCTATGAAGTTGGAAGAGCCTCGACACAAAATGATCCTATCATGCTGTATTTACGATTTAAGGGCGTTCCTCGCAAGTCGACGTTTGATTACACGGCCAGGGTGTTGGAATCTACAATTCAGCCTTACAGATTGGATGCATCTTACAACCGTTGTAGGGGTCAGCAACTAATTCCGACACAGAATATCCAAGTGTTTAAGAGGCAGGTGATTGTAGCCAGTAACGTCACGGCACAAAACTCTGTGTTGGGAGACTACATTAATATTGGACCTTCGGCGGGTATTTCGTTGGAATACAATCCTAATTTTGCGAAGGGATTGACGACCGATATGAAGAACACCGCCATTCAAGGAATCAAACAGAATATCTCCTTTGTAGCACCGGATGATATGACGAATGGATGGGATTTATCGGGCTGCGCCAGCCTTGGAATTCATTGTTTGGCACTCAACTTTGGGACCCTGTCAATTCCTGCGACGGCTCCTACATATAACGCAGTGACAAGTGGTAGGGCGGCGGATGTGGGGTTTGATAAGGTAAGTTTCCTGTTGAAACCGAAGGCCCTCAGATTACAGGTGTCGAGTATTCCAGCGCCGTCTACCCCGCCTGATTTCAAGTTCAATGGGGGCAATATTACACAACCGAAGGGCATATCGATTCCTCAGGGATTCTAAAGCAAATAGCCCTTTATAGAATAGGATGAACGTTCGTGGTTATCAAATCCTGCCTTCTGCTCCGCCTGCCTTATCTGCCTGTATCTATTGTCGAACACCGGTTATAACACCGTTAGCGCCTTTGCCATGTGGTTGCTTACTACCTCTCCATTCACAGTGTCGGCAAACGATGACAATTAGTGAGGTAGGGTGTCCGGCATGTCGACAGTTTTGGCATCCTGTAGGAAGTAGTGCGACGAGTGTGATCAGTGCGCCAGGGAATCCTAGGATGGAGTCTAGAACGGTAATAGGATGTAATTGTCCTGTGTTATGGATTTCCTATGGTGTCATTATGTTCATCTTTGGGGGCATCATTATGTATTTACTGATTCACTATATTATTGAATAATACGTTTAATAAACGTTGAATTCAATGTTAGGCTAGGCGTCGCTTTCGTGTTAGGGTGCGAGAATTTTTACGCTTGTAGGTGCGCTTGCGTTGATAGTATCCTGAAGTAACTAAGGTGGTTGATGCAGAGGATGGATTTGTTAATAAGGGTACCTGGGGTCTCAATTGATTGGCAAGAGTTGGTTTTACAACTCTAAGGAGTGTAATTATCCTGGCCCGTGTTGGTTCATCGGTTTGCGCAAAGGCTTCACGGATAATATCGTCGGCGGTTACAGAAAGTTTACCTTTTAGTAAGGTATCCGACCTATTTTCCGATAAAGTGATAAGCATGGTCGCTGGTTCAGTCCATGCTATAAATTTACTTGATGCGCTAGGAGACCCTCCTCTAGCCCTAGAAATAGGTTTAACTATAGCACCTTCGCCGAAGTAAGTTGTATTTGTAGGCAGAGGTGCGCCAAACCTAGATGGTCGACCGGTACTTGGAACAATACTAGAACTGCTAGAACTATTGGAAGCATATACGGGGCTTGGACCAGCCCTTAATATGGCTTGTAATACTGCTAGAGCACGCTCCTGTTGTGTTGCAGGCACTAATTCTGTGGATGATGAAGAAGAAGATGATGAAGGAACAAGCGCATCGGTTGTATCTTTAATAGGTCGCAATGTCTGTGCTGGAGGAGTCTGATTTGCAATTTCAATGGCAGTTTGGGTTTGTCGCTTACAGAGAGTACAGGATCGGCTGGCACCACATGTGACGCAGGCTTTTAGAAGTTCTGGAATGTAGACAGCGAATAGAATGGTCAAAAATCCGGCTCCAAAAAAGATGGTTCTAGATCCTCTATTCCAGGTCCAAGGATACATACGGTATGGATCATTAAAGAGGAAGGAAAACCACTGGTCGCCCCCTGAAACACCTCGAGTATAATTTGAAACCATTTTATCAAATCGAATGGATTGGTCTTGGGCCATTGTGCGAATCATTGTCTGTGCATCTTCGGGATGAATTGGGCTAGAATTTGCCTTTATCTTGTCATATAAGTTAAGAACTTTGGATTCTCTTAGAATAATTCCCTCCTTTAACAGCAACTTTACAACTTGTAAGGTTGAAGTGAATAGAGAAGGATCATCCTCTGGTCCTACGTAAGGTTCCAAGGCTCGTTTCGCATCATCTAGACAGGCCTTCACATTTAGAAGGCGTTCATTGGTAATCTGATGATTTATGTGCGAAAGATAAAGTCTCGTGCGATTGATATAATTATTTGTGACAAGGCTCTTTGCAAGATTTTGTACAATAGGTCCAGTAAGGCCTACTAAATTATCTGCTAAAACCTTATCCATGCGTATGATTTCTGTATTTGATTCGATGGGCGCAAGATCCGCCTTTGTTTCTTCTTCTGTTGCCGTAAATTTAGCATCAGGAACTCCTACAACATATTTAGAAACAACATAAAAAGGGGCTGGTGCTACTACTTCCGCTTGTGCAACGACCGCAGTGGTAGGTGAGGGTACAATCGGCCGTGTAGGTGCGGGTGTACTACTTACACTTCCTACTCCTGTAGTATAGGGTGTTGGTGTTGCAGAGGATGTAGTCATTGTTCCTTCATATCCAATCTGGAAGGATGTAGGTATCGTTGACATCTCTCCTACAAAGAGAACAAGAGGGGGTTCTGATGAGGACGCCGATGACGAAGATGTGGCAAGTGCAGTCGTATTTGCCGCAGTTTGCACTGTTAATCCACATAAATTTGCCGCAGTTGCAGGATCTTGTAGTGCCAGTGCAAGAAAGCATAACTGATCCCGTTCAGTAACAGTCTCATTCTCCTCACGTTTTATGATTAGATGAATATGTTCAAAAATATCACGAGAGTCTAATAATAAAGGGATCTGAGGCTTCATTTGTCTGTAGATGTTATAACGCTCTTCGAATTTTGTAAAATCGTGATGTTTTATACCGAAGAGAGATCGAAATTCATCAATCCTTGCGATGTTCTCATCATATTTATAGGTCATCCACTCAAAGAGTTTCACGGCATCTTTTTCTGTTCCTTTATACGATTCGCCTTCTTTTATATTTAGAATTTGTTCGACAACATTATCAAGATAAGAAACAACATCTTCATATTCACGCAGTTGTCCTTGAATTTGTCGTAGGGAATAACTTGAATTTGTGGACACCCTCGTAACAACCTCTGGATTTCGAAATATAATTTTTGCAATCTCAATATTGATGAGTTGTCTGTTGTTTGCTTTCAGGGTTTCGTATAAACTTACAAGGCGATTTGTCTCACTGTATTCTAGTGCCAATGGTTCTGGCACAAAGGTTTCATCGGTCCAAAAGGCTAATCCAGGTGCTTTTGCCTCTACATCGGCTATCCAATCCCCTAAGCCGGCTGGTACAGTTTGAGTATCATTGAGGAAAAAAAGCACCTCGGTAAATTTACGAAAATCGTTACTTCGATTATAAACAGTGCTCCCTGTTTCAACAACTATGTCGGTTAATCCGCCAATTAAGATACTTGGAAGCGAGCGAGTCGTAAATTCCTCAAAAATTCGACCTATTCCACTATGTTCGGAACTTAACCCAAGGAAATAAACAAGGAGAAGCCAAAATAGAAAGGTTAAATTCTCATTAAATCCACCACCTCTTTGTTTGTCACGTCGGTCTAGTTTTTCCTTACCTTCTTCTGTGGTATCTAAAGTATCAAGGATGGCTTGAAATTCAGGAGGAAACATGTTATAAATTATTCCTCCACGCTTTGATCCTTCTACAAAGCGACGAGATGCCTCTGGATTCTTTCGCAGGGCCTCTAACATTTCGTAAAAAGGTTGCATCATAGCATTTTCCATATCCATCTTATCCTTTCTCTTGTTCTCAATTGTCGCCTTAATCACGCTTGCAATATAGGCATCGCTATAAATACTCTCCACATCGTTCGATGTAACAATGCTCGACCTTCGAGAGGCGGAAGGCGATGAAACAGATGACACTACACTTGGTGACGCATTCAGTGTTTCCGTTGAAGCAGAAAAAGCAGAAGAAGCAGAAGAAGCAGAGGACGACGAAAACAAATTCGCTTTATCAGAGGGGCTTGGTGGTAAAACCCCCGAAAGATCCTGAATACCACTCATCTCTACTTATCCCTTGAATATTTCCTAGTCCCCCCCAATCGCAGAAAAATGGAGAGGCATTCAGCACTGGATGTGGGGACAGCACAGAATTACAGAACAATGACAAGTACCGAAGGAAACGAACCCTGGATGCGTCTTGCCGTCGTAAATGCGCATCCAAGGGATACACGCATTACCTTTGACGAAGCCACGCACAAGTATACAATCGATGGATCTAGGGAAGGTTGGATCTCCTGTACGCAATTCATTGGGCAGTTTTACGAACACTTTGATCCAGATGCCGTCATCACAAAGATGATGGCATCTAGGAAATGGCCTCAGAGCAAGTACTTTGGAATGGAGCCGGAGGCTATTAAGAAGCAGTGGTCGGATAGTGGGACGGAGGCCAGTGGATCGGGAACTAAGATGCATTTAGATATCGAACATTACTACAATGCGGAGCCGGTGGGCAATTTAGCGGGGGATGCTTGGATTATTACAGAGGGGCCGGAATGGAACTACTTTCAGGCCTTTGAGGAGAAGTGGCGTAAGCCAAAGGGGTTTGTACCCTTTCGTACGGAATGGTTGGTCTTTAAGGATAATATCAAATTGGCCGGTTCTATAGACATGGTGTATAAGAAACCGGATGGGACCTTTGCGATTTACGATTGGAAACGGGCGAAGGAGATCAAGACGGAGAATACCTTTCAATCCATGACAGGACCCTTGGCGCACTTACCGGATACCAACTTTTGGCATTACAGTTTACAACTCAATATTTACAGGCGTATCTTACAGGAACTGTATGGAGTTGTGGTCAGCGAACTGGCGTTGGTGATCTTACATCCGAACCAGAAGAGTTTCAAGATCTATCCGCTCCATATGATGGATGCCGAGGTGGAGGACATGTTCAAAACACGAAGTGTTGAGTAAGCCGAAGGCGACAAAACACGAAGTGTTGAGTAAGCCGAAGGCGACAAAACACGAAGTGTTGAGCCCTCCGTATGAGGTCAAGAGCCGAAAAAAATAGTACCTATCCTATAACACTCTAAATGGGACGAGTCTCAGGAATGATGATCGATATTCCAGGCATTTTTCGTGCAAATCGTTCCGTAAACTTGACACGGCATTCATTGCAGTACTCAATAAGACTTGCGACCTGGTCACGAATCTCTTGAATATTAAAGCCTGCAACTAGAAGCGGGCGCATAATATCTTGAACGCCTGTTATGAAGATCTGACGTAAATCCGACTTGGCCCGTTGTACCGTCGCATCTTTTTCCGCACGCTGTAAGGAATAAGACCAGGTGTCCGTCGTAAGATCATTCGTCAGATACTTGACTCGTAGTTCACGGAAGATCTCTTCCGTATCTCCAGCATCTCGCTGCCGATCCTCCTCTTCTCGCATAAGTCGCCATGCTTCCAGAAGGTATTGGTTTACGTAGGGAAGTTTGCTCTTCGTTTGACCATTACCGGCATAATACCGATCATAGCCGTTCTGGTTACCAAGCGCTCGTGTGATGGCTCTGTCCAGTTCATAGCCTGTTAGACAGCCACCCGCATCTACTGCTGCTGCACCTTGTGCCTCGGCAATCGTACGACCGGAACGCTGTAACCATTCAAAGTAGTGCGGATTGTGTACGGGTCCCTGATGGATCTTACCCGTTCGCCAATTGAACCCCGTGTTACAGCATGTACAGAACATAAGGTCGCAACCTGAAATCTTACAGATTGAGACGCCGCACTTGGGACAGGACTGTGATTCCTGCATAATCAGTTTCGCTGTCGCCACCTTCCCAGGATCGCAGGTATGAGGATGATCTGGGTCGTTCTTGGTCAAACAGGTGCCCTTCCAATCATGGCAGTCTGGACAACTCCAGGTATTACAGAGACCGCACTTCCATGCCGTGCTCAGATATCCCTTACACTCTGGGGCGGGACAGGGCTTAATAAAGGCACGCACTTCTGTCTTTGCGTTGACGGGTGATGCTACCGCTCCAGTTTCGTACGTTACCGTATTCCTTACAGGCATTCGAGTACGTCCTAAACTCTGTACAACACTTGACGCATGCGCATTCAAAGTGGAGGTCTTGTATAATTCTTTTTGTAAGTTTCTAATTTGGGTTTCGAGGTCCGCCATTTTTACAGTGGATGTTTTTACGAAGGCTTTCGCCTCATTAAAGGCTGCGGCATCCTCCTGCGTCGCAGCGAGACGAGCCCGCTCCTTATCAAGCAGTACCTTTTCTCGATGCGTCTTGTATTCGCCGAGACGAAAGGATTTTGTCGTATTGGCATCGAGAAATTCTCGATCCCAGGTGGATTCGCAACTCGGATTCATACAGGGAAAGGGCTCATCTGTTTGATTGAGGGCGTAGGTTTGTAAGCAGGAGCGACACAATTGCTGTTCACAACCAGGACACTTCAACTGAATTCGTGTCGATTTATTGTAAGATTCGCAACATATTGCACAGGTAGACATTTTGTTACAAAACCGGTAGTGGAAAGACCGTCGTCAATTTTTTGTTTGATTGCAGAATCACATAATCACATAATCACATAATCACATAACAAAGGCGCTCAGCATTGTAGGGAGATCATCATATGAAAAGACAAACTGACCAAGTTTGTTGGGCAGAAACTGGCCAGTGGGTCCGATGATAATGTAGCGAGGATTGCTAGTCGAACCCGATCCCTGTATGACCTTCGATGGACGAAGTTCGTCGCCCTCCTGCTTCATAAGAATTACGTTAACTCCACGCTTATTTCCTACATATTTCCAATCGTCATCGGAACCCGTCCATGAATGACCCAATTCCTTATTAATCTCCATAATAGGAATCTTAAGGAAGGCTACGACGGCAGTTTCACTCATGATGCGACGGGCTTCAAGATCTCCTCTTACTCCTGCCTTGTCCTCTTGGTCCGTAGCCTTCGTTACAACTTCCTCAGGGTAAAACAGCCCCTGTGTGTACTTGTCGCTACGACGCTGAAAGAATCCAAGACGTTGTAACAATTCGTCACTACTAGAACCAGGCGCCGCAAAGAGCACAGAATTACCGTGCTGAACAAGGGAATGCGAGTCAAGAGGCTTCAAGGGAGAGACACGATGTTGGAGTAGTTCTTCTGCTGCTGAAAAGGTTGTCAACAGTTCATCCACAAGTCGACTCGTTAAGAATTCAACGGGGCTTCTGTATCGAGGTGTCTTTGTAGTATGGATACGACATACACCTTTTGTTTTGCTATGACCTTCACGACGCCATACGCATCCGCCCGTGCACTCCTCGGCTTTCTCGATTTCGAGGCAGTCTTTGCGAAGAAGAGCGGAATGAGGCGTTCCTTTGAGTGTGACTGCTTTTCGAACAACATCTATGAGCAAGTAGTCGAGTCGTTTTTGCAATTCGTAAAGCGGTAAGATATGGCGCTGTGTGCGCATTCGATCGATTTGATCGGCAACGTGTTTTCCTTGAGGACTCGTAAAAAACCAATTGGAGATGTAAATGCGAAGATATTCATAGGATTCTTCGAGGGCTTCTTCGCTTGTAATACCGAGAGGATCTTCATCCTTGTCCTTCTTATCCTTCTTATCCTTCTTGTCCTTGTCCTTCTTCTCCTTGTCCTTCTTGTCCTTCTTATCCTTCCTGTCCTCTGCCAAAATGCGTGCATCGAGATCCCACGGCATCTCTCGACTTCCTGTACGATCCCCACGATTCTTTAACTCTGTAAATCTGGGATGATCCGAAGTCTTGGTAACGGCTTGTGGTTCCAGAGGCACCGTCATCCCGCATTCCAGGTTCATCGCTATATATTGATCCTCCTTGTTCCGTATCAAGTCATGTGGTGCCAGGAAGGGAAAGCGACCCTTTACACCGACGACATCAAAGTAAAAGGCAAGTGCAGCATCGAGGGAGGGATGTGGGAGCAAGAGTTCACCGTGTAAACTGGGCAAGGCAGGTACTAATAAGCCATCATCGAGTACTGGAATCATAAACTTACTCGACTTGTACTCGCCGACTACGCCAACCAAACGATTGCTGCGATCTCGTAATAGGGATTCAATCTTTGTGCCAGAATCACGCATCGTGTCACCGAGGACATCGGATAACCTGGGGACCGTGGCAGACGATCGAACGGGCATCCAAGGATGTAGGGGGGCTACGGATCGCCCACATCCGTCTTCTGCGGATACATAGGATTGTAAAAAGGATGACAAGGCCTCTCTCAACGTCGAATTCAACAATCCAAAGAGGGGTGTTTTTGCATAGATAACCCCCATTAGTTTTTTACCGTCCTTGTCTCCATCATACAGTATAAGCGGGTCCATGGATCCGGATTCAGCGTCCTCGAGTACAAAGAGAAAGGGAGGAGGGGCCTGTTGGTATGCTAGTGGCACGCCCATAGAAGGACATCGAATGGTCGCAGGCTCTCCCTTCTTTCCAACACTGATGGTAACGAGAATGACACCGGTATCTGTAAGAAGTCCAGGACAGGCAAAGAGGGAGTCCCACAAGCGTAAGTCCTTGGGTTCGTCAAGATCTTTCACGTAGGTTACAAAGTTGTTGTAAGCAAAAAAGAGTTGTTCCATTTCAGGTACATTTTTAGTAGAGGAAAGAGGTCGACCCATTTTCTTACACCAGTCTTCGAGGACTCCTCTCAGGACGGTTTGACCTGGTCGGCTCATTTCGTGTAACAAGGTGCCATATCCGGCTTGCTCAAACGCATTGAGCATATGGAGATTATTTTCTCCTAAGATTCGTAAGATATCCTCTGATGTTGGAATCTGAACGGTATCATCCGTGAGTGATTTCGTGGCGTAATGTGCAAAGGCAATGAGTCGTAAGAATGCCAAGCCAGGTTGTTTACTTCCAAGGCCGTATCGAACAAAGGCAGTGGCCTTTGTTGCCAGATAGGAATTAATTCCTTCGGCTTCAATGCCCTTGTTCTTTGTAAGGAAGACTTCAGGATCTTGACCTAGGAGTGCATTCACGGAAGCAGGAGGAACGGCGATAAGACCTCGCTCTAGATCGATCCAGACCTTGTCGGAATTACGACCAACGATGTTTTGATTGGGGATGTACCAAGGATTTTGGGCCGTGCCTTTCTTGGTCTTGGGACTGAAGGGACGGTCTCGATTTTGCGCATCGGCCTCACTAAGCACGGATGCTGAAGGAATGACGGCCTTGGGCAAGGCGGCTTCTTCCTCTGTTACAACAGGTTTGGGCCATTCGGATCCTTGAGGAGGAATAATGCTTCGCTGTGTGAGGAAACAGCAGGGAAGGGCGTAACGTTTGGGATGGTACAGACCTTCGAGAAAGCCGGCATACTTGGCTACCTTACCGCCCTCTGTGGCGGGAGGACGTACAAGAACAGTTTCGCCGATACCAGGATGTTTACGATCCTTAATCACAGTGCCGCCGCAAAAGGGGCAGGACTTGGGGTCCTTGTGCTTTCCGTCTCGTCCTTCTTCTGTATCAAATTCGGATCGCAGGATGGGAATACCATCACGCACGCACCACAGTTCGGCACAAATGAAATAGTTGGGATGTTCGGCATCGGAACCGGCACGGACGACGATCCACATCTCCTTGCCCTCTTGAGCCTCTTGTAAGGCTTGGAGTTCGGCCTTTTCGACGGGTGTTCCTTCGTAGTCCTTTACACTGAGAATACTGTTCTCTATGGCAAATCCAAGGCGTAAGGCCGTTTTCTCCTGTTCCCACATCTTGGTCTTGAGTTCTGTTTTGGATACACCGGACCAAATCTCCTTGGCTAACTTGACACGTTCACGAACGGTTTTGAGGGCGAGAGTGACGGCGGTTTCTTGCACAGGAGGAAGCGCAGGTTCTACCCAGAAGACACGGGTTCCGTACAGGGATCTTACACGAGCGTAGGTTTCAGCGGACATGACGTTGGGTTGCTTGTGACTGTTGAACTGGCAGCAACTGCTGTATAATACGACACGGGCTTCACCGGATTCGTTCGTGTATTTGAAGAGGGCGTTGTCGATTTGGCCCATCTGGGTCAAGTACCACTGACTGATAATGGGTTCAATGATTTCCTTAGGACCGAGCCGAGTGAGGCTACTATCTCCGCTGTCTTTTGAAGATGATGATTCTTGTACTGCGACTGCTTCTACTTCTGCTACTTCTGCTGCTTCTGCTGCTTCTGTTTCGTCTTCATAGGCTAGAAAGTCACCGAAATCAATCGCCTCTTCTTCTACTTCTGTAGATGATGACGAAGATGAAGAAGACGAAGAAGCAGACGAAGAAGAAGAAGCAGCAGCAGCCCCTTCCCTAACAGCCTCTGCCACAGCCGGTGCCAACACCAGAGACTCTGTGGGAAGAGAGACGAGAGCGCTCATACAGGATAGAATGCGTTCAAGATCCGTTGTGGAATCGCAGCCCGCAATCTTTACCAAGTAATGAGGGTGATTGTTGTACAGAGACACCGAGATTCCTGTAGGATGGGCCTTCATGAAGGACTCCTTTTCTGTATCACTTCCCTCTTTGACCTGCTTAACTTGTTCCTTGTCCTTTTCAATCCACTGGCCCACAAGATTGTTCGCTTCCATCAGACTGATACCGAATTCTCGTTGTAAGGCACTAATATACGCATTGACAGGAATGGATTCTTCACTGAGCGAACTGTCCTTTAGAAAGAGCGTGGTTAGGTAGGCTTTGCGAGGATCCATTTCTGGTTTGTAATTACTAATTGCCTTGTATCGAAGTGTAAGACTGGCCTTATCCCCACGAATCGGCATATCGTGGTGAAAGAGGGTGAGAAAGGGTTTCAGTTTCTGCTCCAATTCGGAGCGACTGGGTTTACCCCCTCCAAGAGGACTCATAATCGCATACGTAGCGGTGAGTGTGGCGAGTGTCGCAGATCCCAGGCTTTGCTCCACGAGGGACCATGGCGTAACAGATAGAAAGGCGCCGAGTTGCTTGAAGGCTTGTACAATCACTTCCGCCGGCAACGGTGCATCACGACGGGGGGCGCCCATACTGAGTTCAGCAGATCCAGAATCGTAAATTCGAAGCGTCCATACAGTTCCGAAAGGGGCTCGAGGATGTTGTACAGGAGCCTTGAGTAAGAGAACGGATTCAGAGGCACTTGGTTGATCCGACATCAAGGATTCAAAGACACGAGCCTCCCGTAACGTGTCTTTGGAATACTTGACAAGCGGAAGCATACGGGCTTGTGCAGGAAAGAAACGTAAAAAGGGAAGGGCTGTAGACGGTTCTGTCTTGTAAAACAAGAGTTCAAGGGATCCTACATCCTTCACGGGTAATCGAAAGGATACTTGACGTAATTCATTCATAGAGGGCAGTTTGGTAGAGGGATTCGTCGAGAGCGCTTGTTCTACAACACGGTATTGATCGGCGATCATCACACGATAGTCATGTAGAATTGTTTTAGCCTGAATGTCGACTTCTTCTAAAGGACTGAACGGGCGTTCGATCTCGGCAGCCTCTGTAAGCGATGGAAAGTAGAGTTGATAAAATCCTACAAGAACGGGACCTGAAGGTGGATGACCTGCAGCCTGTGCAATCGTCTTAAGATTCCATACATGAATCTCCGTGGCCTTTGTTGCATCAAAGATCAGGAGACCAGGCTGTTGGACAGGCGCAATGGCTTTACGACCGGATTCGTCGTATAGACGGGCATCGGGAATACCGGCCACTTTTGGATCAAGGGGATCTGATAGGGGGGTTTCAAAAGGCCATACGGTATCAAGGGGCTTGTATCCACCCGTTGTCTTTACGGCCATAAAGAGTTGATTGGGCATCCAGGCCTTGTCTCCTTCGTGCGCTTCTGCAATGCGCTGTTTGATTTGAAAGACAGACTCTGTAGGAAACACGGACAGGAGTTCAAGGGGTTCTACAGTTCCGAACGCTGTGTGCTGTTGCACAAGAAGCGTTTTGGGCTCCAACGTCGTGATCCGGGCGGGGTGGAGCAGAGGATCCATACTACTTGTGTGTGGGATTTACTGCTACGATTATTACGTGTATTCTATTTCCAATATAATACATGTATTAGTTCCTCTCACTTAGTCTAATTCATCGGCGACACCAGACTTATATGTAGGAGAGTCTGTTATGTGGATCCCACAGTACTCCACTGGATGAGCGGCAAAGTCTGTGTAGGTGTAAATCTTAAGGGCTTCGGCCTCCTTGAGCAACCATGCAAAGTGATTCCAGAATTCAGGCGTATGACCGATGGAGGCCGTTCCGCAATGCGCCATCTCATGAAGGGCTACAAAGACGATGATGTTTTCTTGGACAAGTTGCTCCTTGTCATCTCGCTGTCTCAAGCACATATAGATCTTCTCACCCTTATTGACGGAATACGAGGTAAATTGCGCATCAGGGGTGGATTCCGTAAAACGATCAGCGCCTCCGTCAAAGTTCTTGATAATCAGTTTTACAAAGGGCTTATCCTTATGGGTTTGTTCTAAGACGGTGCGAAGGCGAACCAGTTTCTCCCTGACTCGAGCAAGACGGTTGGCGGCCTCCAACTTATCGGGAAGGTTTCGCACCAAGTACATCTGATCATCATAGTCGCTTTTTACATACGCAACTGGATAGTTGGAATGTTTGTACGTCATGAAAACGTAGGCCACTACGAGCACGATGATCACGAAGATCCAGGGCATCACCGAGTCATCCATCCTACTTTCGCTTGTTATTTATTTAGTTATGGAAAGATGACATGAGAACTAGGATGGATAGACATACTAAACCAGGGAGATACCGCTACTTGGGGATTCGCCGGTTCAGATCGCAGGTCGACGGAGGCGGAACTACGATTATTCAACGTATCGACACCGATCAACGCACCTGCATTCAGGTAGTTTTTTCCAGCCACCTTTCCAACGCCTTTGGGGTTCTGTGACGCCCAATCCGCATTGACGTCTCGAGGAAGAATGTCGCTAGGACCATAGGATGCTTTCAAAAGAACCTTCTTTTCCGTCGAGGGTATCACAGTCGGCAGGAGAGGGATGTTGGGAGCGTTTGTTTCTGTATCGGCCCCGCCATAGTGTTCAAGATTGACGACAGCGGGCATGGCATTGTCTGGAAGATTCGGCGCAATGGGTGATTGTCCCATAGAGGAGGCACCGGAGGAACCGGGAGGACCAGATACAGTCATAGAGTACGTGGAATTGGTGTGGGGATTCGCAAATCCAGAGATTTGTTTATATAGATCAGGCTTTACTAAGTACACTCCAAGGCCGATCATTAGCAAAATGAGACCAAACGTGATGATGTCCTGCATTCCTATCTATTCTGCTATAGATAGATGTAAAAAGGTTAGAACTTACAAGAGTCTTGTTTAGAACAAGTAACTTGTAGAATTATGCGATTACGCAATCTCAAACGTCTTACGATTGGTATCGGGCTCGATGGTGCTGTTGAACCAAGGAGACACGGCGACCTGGGGATTCGCAGGCTCGGATCGGAGATCGTAAGAGGCGTTACGGAGACTCTGGCCGACCGTGTTCACACCGATAAGAGCACCGGCATTGAGGTAGTTCTTACCGGCAATGTCGCCAGCGCCCTGGGGGTTCACCTGCTCCCACTTGGAGTTAGGGTCACTGGGAAGCAACTCCGTGGGGTTGAGTTGGATCTTAGGGTAGCAGTTCGTAGGCTTGTTCGCAGCGGCGAAGGGCATAGAGGCAGGGCCACCGTTACTGGACTCGGAAGCCTCGTCGTTGGCAAAGCCCTCCTCGTTATTCATAGGGGGCATAGGGGTGTTACTGCCGTTCTTAGGAGCAACAGGCATAGGCATAGAAGAAGGAGCAACTGCACCATTACTCATGTCAGCACTAGCGGCAGGGCCATTGTTGTTTTCGTTCTCGAAGTTACTGATCTTAGGTATATTTATGCCTCCTGCTCTCAAAAAAAGAACAACTAAACCAGCAATAGCAACCAGGCCAATTATAGCACCGAATATCGTTGTGGCGGACATGCTCTATCTATTCTGCTCTAGATGGTTTTTTTTTATGGAGACTCCTCTTCGGTTTCATCCTCGTCCTCGGTCAGCCACTCGGAGAATCCAGATTCGTTGTCGGAGAGATCAAATTCGTCCAAGAAGGCGTGCGCCCGTTGGACGGCCGCCTCGTGCGCCGCCTCGGCGATGACAAAGGCCTCTCGTATGGATCGCTTGGCGTCGGCCTTCGCCTTCCGCCGAATGGCCGGGTCCGTCAGGAGCACCACATTGGCTCCGCCCTCTTCGGGAATGTCGGACACCTCTTCAAGGCTCCCTGCATCATCAAAGTCGAATTCGATCTCTGTAGTCGCCGGGATAACCGACACAAACTTGATAGAAAACACAGGCGAAATACGAGACCGGGAGACATAGAGGCCTTCCAACACAAGATGGACGTAGGATGAGTCGGGAATGGCAGCCATGTTATCTATGTTTCGAAAGGTGCTTGTAGGACTCCATCGCTTCACTTCACCGTCGAGGACAACACCCCATGGAGGAGACAACGCTGTCAGTGACGACATGGTCGGGGGATGTTTGAACAGTTGCTTGTTGTGCACCAGGTTCTTTAGGATATCGACCTTAATGTCGTCGAGAGGTGCATTAATCGCTATATCGGGTACAAGCGTGTTCTCAAAGCGTAGAAGGACAGAAAGAGTCCGGGCAGTTGTAAGGGCGACGTAATACCGGGGTCCTTCGCCTGTAGGTTTCGATTCGGGAGCAGCGAACATGGGTTTCTGAGGACTGCGATAAGCAAACAAAAAAAACTCCGCAATCCACACTAATGACTGATTCCAAGGAACGAGATCGCTATTCAGAAGCCACCCAAGATGTAACAAGCCACTTGATGGAAAAGATTATGACCGTCCTACGAACACCCGATGCGCAAACAAAAATACAGGCGGTCTTAGATCCTGTTATCAATCACATCATCAATCGCATTTTCCCCTACATACTTCTATCAGCAATCTTGTTTCTCATCCTGTTTCTGCTATCTGTAGGGACGTTCTGGATGGTGTTGCGGACGGCAGGGATTGGGGCGGGCGTTGCTGGAATAGCAGCAGGATCCGTCCTGGGAGCAAAAGTTCCATGATGTAAGAGTTGAAAGTCCGAGTTTGACAACGACTTTAAGATCGTGGGTCTTAGCGAGTATAGGATATCAAGTTCTACGTCGCAAGGTGGCGCTTCCCACTTGAGCCACTGACGCTCATTCATCAGGGTGTCAGGACTGTCGTCACCTCCCTTGAGAATGCGAACGGCATCGTCGTACATGTGAGTATCGGTAATATTTCGATCATGCAACACTCCTTTTAGAGTTCCGTGATGCTTTATTAGCCAATACGCAGTTCTGTAGGGAATGCGAAGTCCTCCATGCGTGTAATCACATCCCATGAGAACACACATGTCGACGAGTTGATCGTAGGAGAGTTCCGCCTTCTTACAAACAGCACTTAGCGAATAAGTCGTCCATCCACTTACATCCCCTGGAAGTGCATACGCTTCTGGTACGAGGAGGGTTTCCACTCCTCGTGCCAGCAAATCCATATCATGACTAATCACGGCGGCGAGATCGCCTGATTTTGAAAGATAGGCAAGGACGGGATCGGCTTCCCCACAGGCATTTAGGGGCCTTATGCCACAAACATAGAATAACTGCTTGATCAATTCACGCTCCTCACTGGTCAAGTAGATCGACGCCACATTCAGGCGATTGACTTCGGTGACAACCTTGTTTCGTTGGAATTCGGACATGGTCACTGTCTGTAAGTCGTGTTCAAGAACGGTGCGACGATCTTCGGCATCCTGTCTATGAAGAGCCCGTTCTTCGATGAGAGGGAGTTTGGCAGAGGGAGGACGACCATCAAAGATGGGAACGGGAAGGATGCCGTGCCGACGACATGCGGCTACGAGTCTGGCCACATAGAGCATGGTGGATTGACGACGTGATTTGGCCTTGTAAAGAAAACCGAGAATATCAATCCCGATTTTCATTCCCCTGTATTTATTCCATGAAGTATCTTCTGTTCTATGTTCCTTATCAAGCCATGATAACCATCCTAAGAATCCTATAACACCCATGGAGTATTTGTGCTTACTCGACTGTGGCAGGTTCTGCACTCAATTTTTTGGTGGTGCGACGACGTACGACCCGTTTCACCGTTGTGCTAACGGGTACAGTGTCTGTTGTTACCACATTTGTAGAAAGAGGAACGACAGTGGAATGTTCACGCACGCATTCAAAGAGATTCAGCAAGACCATCTCGAGGGAGAGGGGTGTACGATAGGAGGTATGAGGCTCGGCGGTGGTAAAGGATTCCATGGCCTTCCAAAAGACGTGCGGTTCTAATAGGTCGAATTGTCGTTGAACGGCAGCAGCACAGCAATCCACAATGTCGGGACCAGTTTGACAGAACGAGAGCATTTGATAGACCGAGGCCCGTAACCAATTGATGACAGTGAGTGTAGGAGCCTTTCCAGATCGGGCATTGTGGATAATAAGACGTATTAATTCGTCGTAATAGTCTTGAATTCGACGGGGATAGGTGGCGGTTCCTGTAGGAAACATGGAGTGAAGGGCTTTCAGCCGATCGACACGTCCTTCGCAGGCTTCGTAGGCGGCTTGTGTGTGAAAGACGGCTTGGTCTGCACTCTTGGCGCACCAATCGGAGAAGGAGAGACGGGGGACTCGGTGTGTACAGAAGCCGTCGGTCAAGAGTAGTAAGGGGCCGGTCATTTCACGAGCGGTAATCCAGAGCATACCGGTCGCATCGGACGGAAAGACGTACTGTTGAAGAATCGCACGCACTCTTACAGCAGCGGGAAGGGAGAGGGAATGGGCTCGACGGAGCACGACAAGTTTACGAGACGACGCTTTCAAAGAGTTAAAGACGTCCGTCGAGGAGAAGAAGGTTGTAAGAAGTTCGCCGATGATCTGCTTGTCCTGCATGGAGAGGTTGGGAATGTCAATTTCAAAGTGATGCGGACTGGTGTAGACACGGGCTTCGTATCCGTCGCCCACCGTAAGGGTTCTCATTTCGAGGGGGGATTCTATAGGAGTTCCGTGCGCATCACCGATCCATTGACGCATCTGTTGACTTTTACCGGATCCGGCGGGGCCGAGAAACAACCAGGGAACTGCGAGTCGTTCCATATGCTTACAGAATCTTTGGTTACACAAGTTTAGGCCAATAGAAGACAAACCAGAGGTGCGAGTTTTCGTCTTCTATGGCTTTTTATCAGGTAAACAAATTCGCTCTGCGGATTTGTTTATTTGATCAAGTGCTAAAGTGCTCTTTAGTACGGGTCTAACGAAGCGTTTCTTACGCACCAGTATTGTGCTACTAGCAGGAGCCTTAGGCTCCTGCTGTAGCAACCGCAGTGGCTTTGGTGCACTCCTGTGTGTAAGAATAAAGACCCACTACGTGGGTCTATCTTCTCAAGCACCAGCCGTCGCTATTGCTTGTCTAAGATTACTGACACTCACAGCGCTAATCGCCGTACTACTCAGACACATAGGGAGAAGCACCACCATGACAAAGAAGGTCAGAAACCAGAGGAGATCACCGGGTCTGGAAGAAAAGTACGTCAACGCTAGGAAATAGCAAGTGATGGCCACAAAGACGCTGAAACCAAACACCATTGACAACAGACTGTAATCTTTCGGGTCGACACCGGATAGGTTTGAGAATAAGGAGATCATAATAATGATCACGAGCACCAACCCAATTTCAAGAATCATCTCTATCTTACCCTAATATTTATTGATCCGCTCTTTCGGTAAAGAGAAGCAAAGGATTAAAGTTGTAGGTAGATTCTAAACCCAAATGCGACATGCCATGTAAAGATACTGCTATGGAAAATAATATAATAAGTACTGCAATTTGATAGGGATCTTTGGACATAATTTTTGAAATATGTAATCCTACATAAATTACACTTACGAACAAAATAATACCACTAAGCATATGTGCATAAACCGAGGGAATAAGATACATTATAATAATGTATCTTATTTTGAAATACGCCTTGTATGCCCCCATTTTACTGATCTGCAGGTCTTATCCACGAACTGCTCGTATTATAGGAATCAGTCAGTAAGACGGCAATGCCCCCATTTCCAACAATGAGCGCAAAACAAAGCATACAGATGGCTAGAACAAAATAACTAAGACCCGTTTCGTTAGTTCTATAAAATGTTGTCGCAATTCCAAACAAGCAGACGCCCACCAAGAGACTAAAGGCAAGAATAAGTTGAAGCACATGGCTGTTCTGAACTGTATCTCGTCTTGCGATGTAGGACATGGTACAGAGTCCGAGGATCATGGGCAGAGCCGCAAAGAGGATGAGGCCGCTAGTAGACGTCGAACTGACTGCTGACATAAATTGTTGGGCCCTCGGATTCGTTGTTATACTAGTACCAATGGCTTGCGCCCGTGACCTGAATGCGTCCATCTAAATAAGACTAATAGATTCCTGAGGCAGTTGTAGGGACTCGTCGTAATACACTTCCATGGGTACCTGAGATACCGGGAGGAATCGTAAGGATAACGAAGATTCCTGTAAGAACCAGTAAACTAAGAATAAAGGGAATGTAAAACCGTGTAAACATTCCGGTGGGTATAGGTTCGGCACCCTTGCGCATAGGATCCGATTGATTCATTCTATTGACAGCAGTTCTTTTTTCTATCCCTATAGTATGGAGGACTCACTATACCAGTGTGCGCCGGGTCGATTGAAGGGAGCGAAGACGCAGGACGGCACCTGCCTTCCTCCTACATCCATTCGTCGACTTGTCAAGAGTTGGAATAAGACGCATAAAAATAAGATTTCGACCAAGGGGACTCGTAAAAATGCCACAGCCTTGTGGCACAAGTTACGTAGTGCCATGGCCGCAAAATACAAATGCGATACAGAATACTGTGTAGCAAAGAAGTTGGATACGCCCAAGGAAGAATTGGTCAAGTACTTTAAGCCCGATCGACCAGCAGAATGGGACAAGGATCCTACACAGTGGCTGGATACGGAAAATATCGAGAAGGTCATGAAACAGTACGAAGAAGCGGTTCCCGAGTTTGCCTTTCTAGGCGCCGTTCCCATTGATTTCGACAAGACGATTCCTGAGTGGGGGAAGTGTGTAAGCAACGAGATGTGTAGACTCAACCTGTCTCAGTCATCCAAGAAGGGTAAGAATAAGATAGGTGTTATATTCAATCTCGACCCGCACGACAAGCCCGGATCGCACTGGGTGTGCGCCTTTGTTGACATTCCAAAGAAGTCAGCGTACTATTATGATTCATACGGATACAAACCCGAAAAAGAGATTCGTGATTTCTTACAACGGTGCCAAGACCAAGGATGTACCCATGTGTATTATAACGATATTCGTCATCAGCGCAGCCATTCCGAGTGCGGAACGTACTGTATGTACGTCATCTTGAACCTGTTAGCCGATCGACCTTTTAAGGAAGTGTGCGATGACATTGTGAATGACTCCGTGATGAATACCTTTCGAGACGTACTATTTGCTGAGGAAACACCTCGTCGTGAAGCGATTGAGAAGGCGCTTCCGATTTTACAGAAGTTGCGTCTGGTGTAGTGGCCTAAAATAGCAATCAACGCATAAAGATAGAGGCATGTCCGGATCCAACCCTTTTTTGAATGGGCCGAATTATCAGACGATTGTCGGATTTCTGAGGCAAAAGTACACGCAACAGTTGCGAGTTGCGTCGATTCCTGAGAAACTGGATCAGAGAATTCAAAAGACGGTGCAACATTACATGACGGAGATTGCACGGGCGAAGGGTACAACTCAGCCGGTGGTAGCCCTGAATCGGGATGTGGTGAAGGAGACGACGGCATCGGTGGATGCCTATTTGAAGAAGGCCGATACAATACCACAGATGACCACTGTAGGAGCGCCTATAAAACCAGACGAATACGCTCAGTTGTTTCAGGATGCGAATCAACGATATGAGGCGATGATGGCTGATCGCACGCCTCCTTCGATGCCAGTTCCTCCTCTTCCCGATTTTCGACCGACGGATCGGTCCTCGGCCAAGTTGGAAGATCCGGTGGCCCTGATGCAACGGGAGCAAAAGGCTAGGGAAGATCAGGCACGGGCGACGGGTGCAGCAACAAACCGTTTGAGTAGTGTGTTTGGATCTCCCGGACCCTCGACGACAGCCAATACCATTGATGAACCCCGTTTGGAAATTCGAGAAGAGTCGCTGTCCTTGATTCCGTCCCAGGCGGAATCTCCGCCTCCCCTCCTTGCTCCTAGGCCTCAGGAGTACATTATCAAGCAAGAAGATGTTGTGAAGTACCGTGAAATGGAATACAATATTTTCATCACGAGTGCGGATCGTGACTGGGCACGTAACACGTCCGAGAATCGCTACAACTTTTCTGTTTTATTCAATACGGGAAGCAAGAAGATAGGATACGGTTACAATACTGCTATTCAGGAGCGCTTCCGAAACATTCAACGTATCGAGTTTGTCAAGGCGATTGTGCCCATCGAGTCTTACACGGCCATCATCCGAAAGACAGACGTAAGCACCTTTGACACCGGTCGTGTGGTCAACGTCTTTTCCTTGCCCTTCGCAGCCGTTCGTATTGCGGAACTGAACAACAATGGTTTTAGTACAAATCCTATGGAAGACAACACCTTTGCGATTGTTCAATATGATACTACCTGGTCATCGGACCTTGTGAGCCCTCAGGCCTATAGCACCTCCGCAAATGTCAATCTGCCTGCGACCAGGTCGGGATACGCTGGTCTGATTCCCAAGTTCTTGAAGTGTCAGAAGGTCTATACGCCAACGCCCTTGGCCACCCTACAAAAGTTGTCGATTCGCTTGGAACGTCACGACCAGTCGCTACTCTCGGATAGCAGCGATGTGCTTCAGATAAATCAAATCGCATTTGGAAACGCTCTGGGTGGCGTTGGACCGACAGGTTCCGCTGCTACGAATTACGGTAATGCAACTAATGACTATATCTTTATCCAAACAAGCACTTATTTCTTGTTTAGTGCTGTAGGAGAGGGCGACACCTTGTCGATTCAAGGTGTAAATCTTACTCCACAAGGATCGACCCTTGCGACCACGGTAACGGACTTTGAGACCTTTATCAATGCAGAACAGTATGTCGTGGCTGTAGGAGTGGCGAATGGAACGACATCGGTGCTGAATGCGAACAATGCGGGATATGCAAATTGTATTATCTTGCGTAATCGCTTTGTCAACCCTACCACTGGAACGATTGCTCGTAGTTATTTTGGAGGTATTCAGACACAAGATGATGCATTGGCAACTCAGTTGGGAACCAGTACCTTAACGGGTGCTGCACTCTTGAACGTGAGTCGCCAATCCCACATTGTCTTGCGTATCATCACAAGGGATATGGATTCGGGATCCAATATTCGTCCCGATAACGTGTAAGGAAGCAATTTGAAGAACCGAATTTAGAGCGATCTTCGCCATAATTTAGGGCCTTCTAAGTAGGAGGATGAAAACAGAGTTCATCATTATAATTGCGGCTCTCGTCGTAGCGCTGCTGTTTGTCTTTATGAAGGAAAAGGCACCAAAAGAAGCCTTTCAGACGTATGATGGAGCCACTAAATACGGCGGCTCGGTCTTTAACTTATTGGGGGCACCGATGGATATTATGCGCCCGAACTTTGTTCAATCTACGGATCCGGCGACCATTCAGGCTGGCACAGCACTGATTCAAAAGGCAACGGTGACGTCGTCGATGACGCCTGGAGGTCCGGCGTCAAAACAACAGGCAGCGCTCACACCGACGAATCTTCAACTTCCGTTGAAAAGTGCCAGTATTGAGGCTGCGAAGCAGTGTGCTAAACTTATAGGCACGGCGGGGTGTGATTCCCTGGGTACCCCCGACTATGCTAATTGCGGCGTCTGTATCAAGGGAGGCAAGAATTATACAGGGGAAGTAACGAATTACGTAGGAGGGCTATACCTGAACCCAGATGATAAGGCAGATTTGGATGCGGCACGTCGTCCCTATATACCCAGCATTGGACAATGCGATCCGATCAATGGCAATCAGATGTTCTTTACGGATCCGGCGACTTGTAAACGAGAGGCGAATCGTCAAGCGTGTCGAGAGGTTTCCGATTTTTCAAGTCCCGGTGCCTCGACCTGTGTCAAGGCCACGGCATCAAACACCTTTCTCTACGAACCAGCGAAGGGAAAACAGTTTAATGTAGCCTTTCGCTTTGCGGCTCCTAACGGTGTGACAACAAGGGTCAGTCTATTTTCAGCAACAGCCTCTATGTGGCCCATCGTACAAGTCTTTACGGAACCAAATTACGAAGGACAATCGGCTATGCGCATAGCAGGTTCTTACGATGGCCCGAATATGGGAGTACCGTCTGAGAGTATCCAGTCGATACAGGTGGGATCGGGCGCAAGGATTCAATCCTATGAACATCCTGGTTTTGCAGGAAATGATCGTGTCGATTTGGCCTCGCAACCCAACTTGAGTTCTCTCGGCATGAAACCCAATACATCCTGGGCCAATCAGATTTCATCCTATAAGGTGTCCTTTACAACCTCATCTTTAGGATCGGCAACGGCTACAAATGGTGGCGAGGGGCGTATTGTCTTACAGAATGTGACAGAAGGGACCAGTGTCTATGTGCTTGTACAACAGGATGAGGCTGCTGTGAACAACGGACAAACACGCAGGGGAATTATCGGCCAGTGGGAAATGGAAGGATCCGCAACAAGAAGGGTCGAATTTAATCGTGCAGTAACAGCCACTGTGACGAATGGTAAGACAATGCAAGGCACCAAGTTGCTCCGTAAATTTGGGTCCAAGGGAGGTGGAACTCAGATGGTGGCCACCTCGGCTCCTAACATAAGTTCCAATGCGATCTGGGTGTGGAACAATCAGCAACAACATGCTGTGGCGGGCTTTATGTCCTTTGTGCCTGGGTTCTACTCGAATCCTCATTACTCACAGGACACGACGGCTGCAGGAGGTGCTCCTCTGTTAGGTCTTGCATCCACCGCAGCAGCCTTACAGGTGGGTCCCTGTATGGCAGCCGGTCAGGAATCTGGTAAGTATAGTCAAGCCTGTCTTGTCAATCTGTATGAGGGAGCAGGTGGCGATTCCCTCAATGGCAAACTAGCACAGACGGGCTTAACGCAACTGAATGCCAAGGGCACTATGGATAGTATTTCCGATTATCTCAACGGCCTGTATACGATTGCGACGACAGGTAGGGATAATGCTGGTAATTCTCAAACGATGGCCCAAATCAATGATGCCAGTCAAAAGATGTTTGGATTTGATGTTGGATCCCCTTGCGAAGATATAGACGAAGACGATTCTGGTAATCTTACCCTTTCTCCAAAGAGTGCGCCTCTGGATGTGACTTGCTTGAACTACCTTTATTTGAATACTGGAAACTCTAGGGAACGAGGTGATGAAGATCGTACACGAAAGACCAAATTATACAATACCTACCAGACGATTCAGGATCGTTATAGCGGTTTACGAGATGACGAAGGATCTCCGGCCTCTCGTCAAGCCAGTCCCTTCAATGCTTGTAATTCGAAGGGATCCCTTGCGCCCGTCAATTCCAGTGGTGCTGTAAACTATGGAGCCGTTTCAACTGTGAACAGTGTTGCGAAATCGGTATCGCAAGCCCAGAATTATTACAACCAGGTGTACAAGACGGCGAATTATACATCAGGGACCGGTGCTTCCACGGATGTCAACACTCAAGCACAGGCTACCGCCTTACAGCAGTGTTATGGTGTAAGGAAAGCCCCCGATTCTAGTTGCTCGTCGTAACGTGATAATTTGATAAGGAATTTGGAAAATTCATTGTCAAGGAATAGAGATGAAGTATGTGGTGATGTTAGCCCTTGGATTGGTGGTGATTTGTCTCATCGCCATGCTCCTTCATAGCAGTAAAGAAGGCTTCGATGTATCTCAGTATGTCAGTCGTGCTAACAAGAATGACCCTATATTTTCGCAAACGATGCCGAATGGTGTTTTTACAAACAAGGGCCTCAGCCTGGATATGACGGCACTGAATAAGGCGTTGGATCAGCCTGATTTGTATAGCAAGGAAAGTCCCGCAGTGGACTATTCCCCCCTGTTTCAAGAAGACCCCGAGGGGCTGTTTCAGTCTCAGGACGAACAATTCTGTCAGGGTGTCACGGATCCTCGAAATCTTCCAGATAGGGGGCTGTCTCGTGTAGGATGCGGATGGGTCTTTCGTGCCGATCCGGCACAACAGTCCAAGGGTGCAATAGGTACCTCGAGGGGACCTATCTTTCCTACAGAAAACGCAGGACAGTGGATTTGGGATCTCACCTTGGCCGCCGAAATGGAGGATATCAAGCAGTGTAAGATGTTGACGACGTGCAGTAACGTTGACGCCACTAGTTTTTCGGGGAAATGTGGATTTTGCCCGGATCTAGGATACGGTGTACCTATTACAAGTACAGGGGCTGCCAAATATACAGATGCGGCCTTAGGAGGAGCCTGTGAATCGATGCCGGTACGAGTTGCATCGTCGTGCCCTGTGCCTTCGACAGAGGACGACGACTCTCTTCCTGTAGGAGGCGGTGCTGGACCCTCTTCGGGCTCTTCTGCAAATGTCTGTGCTGTTAACTCGAACGGAAATCTCTCTTCAGCCTGTATCGTTACTCAAGCGAAACAGGCAGGAATGAGTGTAGGTGGGTCTTACATTCTTCGTGTGCTGAATCCCACTGCGTCGGTATCTGATACGGAAAAAGAGGCTATGTCCCTCCTAACTCAAGCGGGCTTCAGGCTTCCTGCGACTCCTTACAAGATCGATGCCATCACGGCCTTGAATCAATGTTCGGCTGTCGTAAGAGCACAGGTATCAGGAGCCAATTCACAAATAAGGGCCGCCGCAGCCCTTGTAGCCTCAGGAACCATCTTTGATATTTGTTCCTTGGATCCTACGGCTGTCGGTCCCTTTAAGACGACATGCTTGCAACAGGAATTTAGGAAGGCAGGCTGTCAACCCGCAGGCGCAAAGTTTCCTGCGACTCAGGATAAGGCGGAGGCTGCGACGTTGGGGAAGACGTTGGCCCAGGTTCGCACCATGTATACCAACTTGTTTACGAGCATGTCATCCTCAAATGGGAGTGTAGCCGATACGGCTGTGAAGGATTGTTTGGGAATTCGGATTAGCCGACCGGCGGGTTCCATTTGTGATTCGTCATGGATTGCAAGTGCACAAAAAACAGAGGGATTCAAAAGCAGTGAAAGCAACATCGAAGGATTTGCGTCGCAGCAACAACTCTTCATGCTTCAGTCGCATAACTATCCAAATCATATCATGAGATCCATGGGAGCCAATGCGCAGACTCAGATAGTGGTAGGGAAGGGAACAGGAAGTGTTCTGATGGTCGTTCCTGGATCTCAACCAGGAACGGTACAAGTGACACCGCAAGCCCTCCCTGGAACGGCAATGACCATTCAGCCGAATGCGGCAGTCACGACAGCCTCTTCTCCTGTTGCGAATACGCTGAACACTTGGCGTATTGTGCCTGGCTTAGCCGATCCAAAGAAGGTAAGTTTCCAAATGGTATCGGATTCGAATCGATACTTACGCCACGCAGGCTTTATGCTATTTTCTCATAATAATGATCGAGGGTCTCTCTTTGCAGCCGATGCCACCTTTAAACCCTTGGATATGAATGGTAATCCTCTTACACTCAGTCTTCCGTCTGTAAATATGGGCGGATGGAACTCCTTGCCTGCAAATGCCGCCACAATCAGCATTGGAACGGATGATGCGATTTGGTATTCAGGTTCGGATGGATCCACGGGCTTGATCAAAGGAGCCATCACCTCGACGGACAAATCCGCACCGTTTAAAACTTACGTAGATTGTGCGTCGGCCAAGACTGCGGTGAGTGTAGGGAACAATGGAGTTCTGTATCAGTTGACGGGAACCAATCGTTGGTCACAGGTAAAGACAACGGGACTTCCGATTGTAGCCGCATCGATTGCAGCAGATGGAATAATAGGCTATGTGAATAAGTCCAATGAAATCTTCCGTGGTTCTCCAGGTAATTTCAAGCAACTCCCTGGATCTGCGTTCGGAATCAGCCTTGGAAAAACAGGCGATGATATCTATGTGGTTGGAACTGACCGGACTATGTGGATCTGGCGAGAAGGTCGAAATACGTGGGAGAATGTGGCGAATCCTACAGGCATACAGTTTCGGCAAATTGCCGTTAGCAAGGATGGATTCAAGGTAGCAGGTCTTGCAACAAATGAGAAGTTATTTGGATTGGATGTCTTCAACAAATGGTCGGAAATCTCTGTTCCAATCCGTCTTCAGCATGTAGGTATAAATAAGAACTTACTTGTGGCGGCGACATACGGTGAAGCCTTCAAAAAGACGATTAAGGTTCAGGATACAGTGGAAGGCTTCACAACGCCTCAAACTCCGAATTCTTCTGGTTATGTAAAATCGCTGGGCAAGTATCCGGAATCCGACATTAACCTGGGGTGTTTTACAAACAAAGGGATTGAACAGACGAAGACGGAATGTGCTAAAAATGCGGATTGTGCTGGCTTTAGTTATGCCAAAGATGGATCGAATGGCTGTTTTAAGAAGGGTCCCTTGAACCCAGATATGCGAGTGAACAATGCGTACGATGGGTTTACAAAGGATCCTATGCCAAAGTTTACACAGAGGGCCAATCTTCCTACGTCGGTGACACCCAGGCAAGGAGCCATTATTGGAAATATCAAGGTGGCCGAGAACTATCGTCTTTCGTTCAATATCACGCCGAAGGGTCTTGTAGGAAATTGGGGGTCTATCTTACATTTTACAACCAGTGGTGGCAACTGTTGTAATCCTGGAGATCGTGCGCCTGGAATTTGGTTTGTTCCAGGAGGGTTAGGTCTTCACGTTGTAATTGGAGATAAAGGAGACGGAAATTGGCGTATGGATAATATGGCAGGATGTCAGATAGGAAGAACTTCGAAGGTGGTCGTCGAATGCCGAAACAATATTGTGAAGATATCGATTGATAATAACACGTCAACCTTGATACAACCTACTAAGAGGCCATCGGGTCAGGCAACTGTGTATTCGGCCGATCCCTGGCATGCGCCAGCCAATGCGCAGATCGAGAATTTGATGTACGAATACTTGTAATTTGCTACGTGAGTATAACTCACTATACAAATTATTCATCATACTTGGACGAAGAAGAAGAAGAAGAAGATGACGAAGAAGAAGAAGGTCTAGACTTCCCATACAGAGACGAATCATACTCTGGAAAGTCTGATTCAGGAATGCTGGAAAAGGCGGCGGAGGTCGGCTTTGGCTCCGCTGATGATACAGCACTCGTTGTAGGTTTTGCTACAGTGACAGGACGAGTCAAAGGTCGAGATGTTGCACTCGCCTGTACTACCGACGCCTTGTCTTCAAGGTCAATTTCGACAATCGGATGAAAACTAAGGGCCATGGAGGGCGTAGGGACCGTGTAGCAAGAGTAAGATCCATGTTCCGCCTCATTCAACTTACAGTCGACGGCAGCCGCCTTCATGACCCCCAACAGACTATCCGCAAGTTCCTTCTTCTTGTTGGAAATGCGTAACATATCTTCATCCGTTGTCAAACTGTTATCAAATCTTACAAAGCGATCGTCTACCTTGCCAGTACGGAGTTGTGATTGGGAAAAGGAGGTAACGTAGGTAAAAATGGCAACATTGCGCTCGGAAGGAGGAAGAGCAGAATGGGAGCAAATACGGACGGCACGACCCTTCACCTGTTCCAAACGAACATAGTTCCAGAAGGGTTCCATCAAATGGACTTGACGCACGTTTACCAAGTTGAGACCCTCCGCACCTGTCTGTGTAATAATCAAGGTCTTGACAAGTTCGCCGTGTAGATTCGTATCAGATTTACCGATTGATTTGAGTTGAGCGGCGAGATCACCAGGCACACGGTCCCAACGTCCGTTGAACATGGCTAATAGAATCTTACGCTTCTTGCTCGCATCGTCACCAGTGTAGGATATATATCGCTTTACTCCTGATTTACCGGCAAGTGTTTCAGGAGACAGAGTCCATGCACCGGCAGCATTTTGTACAATATCGAGACGTACATAATTCTGTTGGGTTTCGAGACAGATACCAAAGAGACCAACGCCCTCTAGTTTCTTAAAGTTGGAGTATACAAGCACGGGTCCTTCCGATTTAGCAATGCGATCAAGGGCGGCTTGGAACTTGGGAGAGTAGCGTGGGAGCGTTTCGGCTGTAAAGAATTCGTTGCGACGGGCTTTTAACTTACGAAGGACTTGATCAAGGGCGGCTTCGTAGGTGCTGGCGACAACTTCCTTGGCTTCTGCAACGGCAGCAGTCGCAGTGGCAGCAGTCGCAGCAGTCGCAGCGGCCGTAGTCGCAGGTACCGACGCCTCTGTATCCTCTACTGGGGGACCGGCACCCACCTCATCCTCTTCCCTCGCCGCCACCGCTTCTTCTTCGGCGATACGGGCCTCCTCTGCTTCCTCAATTTCGACGACCCGTTCCGCTGTAATCTCTTCCTTGGGAGGACCCGCCTTCTCGTCGATCAACTTCAACAGATCCGCATAGTCTCGGGGAATAGGACGTTCGATATCCGAAGGAAAGGCAAAGTTACACACAGCACGACTAAAGATCTTGAAGGTATTGCTCTGAGACGAAGTCGCCGCTTGATACGCTGTTTGCGTCTTCTTTTTCTTGTCCTTGAGTTCCTTGTCTATCTCCTCCTTTCGCTGTTCGGAATACACATTGAGTTGATGGTCGCTCATTTGGACACGGACCACTGTATCCTCTGTCACCTTGGCCATGAGATCCGCCTTGGCACCCTTGTAAAAACTAATCAAGCCGGCTAAACGGGCTGATAAAGACGGAAGAAGCGCCTGTTTGACCGCCACCTTTTCCGTATCAATAAACATATCACGGAACTCTTTCTCTGTATCGGGAAGACGTGTGACAGTAGAATACTTGATGCCGGTAATACCAAGTTTGGCTGTATCAAATACGGGTGTAATCTTGGAAAACCAAGTGGCTAGATGACGTTCTCGTAGAATTTCGGGCTTGGAAGCCTCCATGCCAAGATCCCGTGTAAAGCCTCGGAAGTTGCCCGCCTTGTCTTGTAACTTGCGGAAGCCACTGGGAATCGGCGTGATTCGGACAGTGCTTGTACGTGTGGACGCATTGGGGACAAATTCGACGAAGTCAATTTCGGGATGTATATCCAGTGATTTCTTGACCTCTGTAGGAACGGATAAGACAGGGATTTTGAATTCGACCATGCGTCGATCACCGGCCAACATATTGGCGAGGATACCGAGTTCCTGTGGGAAGTTGATGATCGGCGTGGCAGACAAGGCAATAATCTTACAACCGACGGCGTTGGCCAGCAGTCTGTATAGAAGATAGGATTTGGGATACTTGACGGCGGAATTGCAGTGTTTGGGATTGTATTGAGGCATGCTGCGGGGTTCATCTTCGTACATTCGTGCTAGATCACTATTATTGATACTGCGTACCATGTTGTGGACTTCGTCAATGACGATGGTAGCACCGTCGAATTTACGCAGCCAGATATCATCATCTTCTTGCGATTCTATAGAAGCAGAAGAAGCAGAAGAAGCAGACGAAAGAGCAGCAGCAGTGCGCTTCTTGGCGCACGCCCACTGTTTGACCGTATTTGACGTAATACCGTTGTAATGGATAAACTCCAATTTGCTATCGATATGGGCTAAGATCTGTTCTTGAATTTGCTTCTTCTCGTCGGATTTCAAGCCATCAAAGTTGGGCGTTCGAGCAGGATCGGGCAACCAGCCCCCCTTCATCTTGAGCACGCTCTTGAGGGGAACACCGAGAACCTTGAGTAAGATCTCGGAAGCATCTGTGGGCTTCTTCAAGGATGGTACAGGAACGAAGGTCCAGTGGTTTTTGGTACGAAAGATGAAGGGACCGCACTTCATAATTTCTTCCTTGTAACTGGTACTTAAAGACGCAGGTGTAAATACGTAGACGGGTTTTTGTCCTGCGTTGTACAGCGCTTCCATCGACGCAATGGAGGTACAGGTCTTACCAGCACCGAGACCATGATACACCAGAACTCCTCTGTAGGGAGAGGCTCTTTGTACATAGTCCCGTACAAATTCTTGATATTGGAAATTACGTTGTTCGGTAGCACTGGCCTTTTCAAGATCGGCGCAGGCATTGGGATTGGGAATAGAACTGGGTTTGGGGAGTTGATAGGAGGATCGAAAGGTTTGAATGATGAACTGGCCGAAGGCTTTGCGATCACTGGGGACAAAGCCAGGAGGAGAAATCTTGACTGTATCCGCCGTCATCGCACCAACAATACGTTCTGCTAAGGGTTTGACTTCCTCGGATAATTCGCTAGGGAGTGTGATGGCACCGGGAGCCGCACGCTTTTTGGGTTCGACGACCTCTGCTCCTTCTTCCAACGGCTCTCCTGGTACACGTGGCTTCTTTGTTCGAGGTTTTACTGTTACACCTGTATCTGCGTCAGTGGAACTGACAGTCACCATACTTTCAAACAATTCGGCGACTCCTGGAGGGGCTTCCGTCATCGTAATCTTTGCGGCATCGGCGAGGGGTCGTTTCCACTTGGGAGGTCCCTTCGTGTGGGTCGGAATCACCATATTCGATAGGGATTTTCCAACAGTCTCTTCTTTGGATTCAACAGCACTGCTTTGTGTAGGACCCTCTTCTTTGGATTCAACAGCAGCACTGTTTTGAAAGATAGGGGTTTCCTCAAGGGTTGCCATCTACTTCCATCAAGGGAAAAGGTTCGCCGTATGACCGACCTAAACTTTTAATCCATCGTAGATGGTAAATGGGTGATACAGCATCTCCGCAGGCTACGACCATGCAACAAGATTTGCAACGATCGTATGGTAGCAATTGGACACTGTCCAACATGTCTACCTTGTTCGATTGGATTACAATTGCTGCACACAATATACAAATATTAGGGCATGCGTCGAAGTATTATCAAAGTGTAATACAAACCAATCTTGTAGTAGGGTTGGTTCTCTCGACCGCAGCAGGCACGATTAGTACAGCACGATTTACGACGACGTTCGATACCAATATTAACATGATTTTTAATGGAGTATTTACCTTTATGACCTTTGCTACCGCCTGTGTGACGGGATATATTAAGATTTATCAAATTCAAGAAAAATTAGAGGAGTGTATTCAATTGAGACAGGATTGGGTCACGTTTGGATCCGCTATTGCGTCAGAATTACAATTGCCTATCGAGTTGCGTCATGATGCCCTGTATGTTATCACTAAGAACAAAATAAAGTATTTGGATTTGTTAAAAGCCCGACCGGATGTACCTGATTGGTGTGTGTCGAAGGCTAAAAAGGAATTGGCGAGCAGTGCGGGAAGCGTAAATTTGAATGCGACGAATTTGGCGCATACCATTATGGATATTGCGAAACAGGAAATGTCTGAACTGGCGGCAAAGGTGGACGACGCATCTCAAACGAGCAGTATGCCAACGATTCAAAAACCGAGTGTAAGGGCGACTTCCAAAGTCCAAGTGCAACGAGACCAAGTGCAACGAGACCAAGGCCAAGGCGATCAAGCACAAAAGACCGATGAAGCCCCACAATCGTTGACACTGACTGTAGGGAAAGCAACGAATACAGGAAATACAGCAACTGCAACAACAAATACAGCAACAACAAATACGGTAGCAACCACAACAGCAAATACAGTAATAGAAACAGTTACAACTAAACCAACTACAGAAATTACAACAGCAAGTCTAGCAAACAAGGTAGCAATCGCCGCAATAGCAGCCATTGGACAAAAAAAAATAAATACCTATCGTGTTTAGTGGCAGTACAATCATTACTCTTCAATCACGCCGAGTTTGATTAAGGCTTTGCGACTGGCTTCTTGTTCTGCCACCTTCTTATTTCGAGCCATAGATACGGCTACAACAGATCCATCCGGTGCCAGAACCCCCATGGTAAAGGTACGATCGTGAAGAGGTCCTTCCACTCGGACTTCCTTGTATTTGGGAGGTGTATGATACGTCGCCTGATAGTATTTTAGCAACTGATCTTTGAAGTTATTATCGTCCGAGATCAGCGCCGCAAAGTCCACTTGCGATTCAAACAGACTGATGAGCCAATGTTTGATCCGCAAGAAGGCCAGACCTGCATCAACCTCTGACAAATCCAAATACATGGCGCCCACCCAGGCCTCCAACATGGAACCCATGATGCGAAGATTACGTCGACCGTTACAGACATCTTCCACGTGTCGACTCAGAATGAGCCATTGAGGAAAGCCGATCTTGGCAGCAAGTTCGCCGAGTTGCTTGTTATTTACCAGTCTAGTACGCAGTCGTGTAAGAAAGCCCTCGTCTTGATCAGGATATCGTTCATGTAGATAGAGTGCAATAACGCATCCAAGGAGCGAATCCCCGACGAATTCAATGGCTTCGTTATCGTCCTTGCACAGGGGCATACATTCGGTGGGTCTCTCGGCAACGACGACGGGCTCACCTGCTTGGGCTACTGAGGGACCTTCAGGCCTGTCTACATACGACGAATGAACACAGGCTTGTCGAAAGAGGTCCCAGTTTCGTGGCGTATCCATACAGCCGAATTGGCGTAGAATACGAAGAACCTCGCTATCGGGTATGGGCCGGTTATTTAGGTTCCACGGATTATAGATCTTAGGTTCGTCTTTGATCGTGAGTCGAGGTTCCATGGTATGCGGATGGGATAGAATGGTTACAACGACTCAATTTTCTAGGTCTAGACTAAGGAGATGTCAAGTTCAGAGACTCTAGAACTTCCAGAGGATATAAACCAATTTTTCGATGATATGATCCAGGTTCTTGGAGTACCAACTGTGAATAGAGAGGTAATGAACGACGGACTTTACAGAATCATTTTAGATAAAAAAAATATTGTAGATTTTTTTATTTGGGGAAAGAGTCTTCCAAAGTTTACGCTAGGTGATAAAGAGGCGTTTAATTCAGCAACGGGTGCCACAGCCACTGTGATGGGAGGTGTTGGAAAAGGACTTTATGGAAGTGTATTTAAAGTGAAATATGAAGGTGGCATCGAACAAGTTGTAAAGCGTATTGTTGCTTTAGGATATTCTCAATTATTATCCATTCTTCCAGAAGTGATGATTCAAACCTATTTATATCGCAAGGATCCTGTACATGTGGCTCAGTGCCAAAGTTTGCGTGTGGATCCTACTCCTAACAAAGAAGGTATTTATAACATTTATTATATCGGAATGGCGCCGTTGGAGAAAACCTTGTTTCAACATATTGCAGATGGAGTAAAAATGATTCAAGAAGACCATATAGATCCAAAAACAATCTTTCATGATCAGTTTTTATTGAATATTGTAGGACCTGTTTATCACGTTTTACTTAACCTATATCCAAGCATGCTATTTCACGGAGATTTACATGTTGGAAATATCATGTATAGAGAAGGCGGATTTCCACATGAACCCGTTTTGATTGATTTTGGTCGTGCCATGTGTCGATTCTCAAATGGATATTATTTTGGACCCTTTCAAGTTGGAATTTCGTTGGATCTTCTCACCTTGTGTTCTTCCTTACAGACTCTCTTTAATAAAATATCAGTTGTGATTCCTTTATTAACCACCTTATTGAAACCGGCGATGAGTATCCTTACAAAGGGTGACACTACGCCTTTCAATTGGCATAACTTGGGAGGAGGCTATCTACCTAATACAGTCACGGAAGTCTTTTCTATTGAAAAATTTCGTGCTTACGCACAGGATAACACAAGTGCTATCTTTCCTGAACCGGTAAAATTGACCTTTATGACAGCGGCGGCTGGATCAACGACTACAGCCCCTGATCCTTCGTCATTGACGGTCTCAGCCTACATTCCAATGTTAGTAAATGACGAATACAGTTCTCCTCCTCCTCCTTTCTTTAAGGGTTATTCTTCTTCATCATCCTCGGCTGCAGCGACTCTTACAGAAAACGAAGAGAATTTTGTAAAAAGTCTTATGAAGGAAAATAGGCGAAATGTGCGACGATCTACAAGACGTCGCAGTAATTACCGTCGTAAAAGTCGACGTATCAACAATCGCCGTCGTCACTGATAACCCACTATAAAATAGTGGTATATCATGTAAAGTTGGTATAAAATACGTCAGCAAAGTTGCCGAGATGGAATAATTGTATAGAGTTCTGTCAGAAGCATAGGGTGAACAACGGTGTGTATGCGACTCGAACTTTATGTTATATAGAATGTATGTGTTACCGTTACACGAACACACAATGCTTGTATTATAGACACCAATCCGTAATACAATGGGCCCTGCATTGTGGATCGGTGTTCCACCCAGGATGTCGGGATACTTTTCTTACACAAACTCAAACGCAGTGTCCTACAGTCTAAACTTCTAGGTATCAAGAATGCTAATGAAGGTCTTTATCGATATGCGGGAGACTGCGCTCTTTGGTGTCTTGACCGCCTTGCCCGATATGAGTGGCGTTCACGTCGAATTAAAAGCGCTGGATTTAGGAGATATCGTTATTACAGCAGATTTAAGCGGTGCCGAGCAAATGGCCGTTTGTTTGGAACGTAAGTCGGCCGATGACCTGGGTGCAAGTCTTACAGACGGGCGTTACAGGGAGCAGAGAGCCAGACTCTTGGCGCAACGGGGTACAGGAACCGCCATCGGATATCTGCTAGAGGTTCCAAGCATTCCAGCAAGGGGTTGGTGTCAGGGTAGGTTTACAATCCATAACTTACGAACCGCTGTCTCTCGTTTACAATTGCGATATACCATTCCAGTCTTCCAAACGTCCTCCGTTCAGGATTCGGCGGCCTATATTGCGTCCTTTGTGAAATCTTTACAGGCCGATCCGCTCGTGTTTCGATCAGGATTGGCGACGACGAAGGCAGCGGCGGCAAATGTATATACTGAGGCGATACATGTAAAGAAGGCGGATAACTCGACACCGGATCGAGTATTTCGATCCCTGCTACGGGTGGTACCAGGCTTAGGCACAGTGGCGGTCGAAGCGATTGCGACGCATTGTAAGTCTTCCTTTCCTGCTTTGTATGCCTTAACGAAGGAAGACCTCGCAACCTTACCGTTGGGAAAGCGAAAACTGGGCGCTGTGATGGCGGAAAAATTATACTCTGTCTTTCACTAGTCGGCGCAAAAAATTGAAGAGCGGTTCCCCCTGTAAAGAGAAGCATCCTCCCTTCATACATTAAATTTACCAAATGTCAACTGTTTCCGATATTACAACATTCCAAGATACTACTTTCGCAGCGCTTCGCACATCCTATCCTACGTGGGATCTGCTATCCGCTTATTTGAAGACCGAGTTGGGTCTTATCACAAAAAAGGTCGATGCACATTATGCGCTGATTCATTACGACAAGACCAAGAGTCGAATGAGTCACAGCCTTGTGCGCATCTTTCGCTCCGTTGTCTGGGATACGGAGAGGAATCTGCCCGTGAGCGTGACACCTCCTAAGAGCGTGGACGGCGAACAGGTGCCGGCCTTTGCTGATCCAAGTGACGTGGATTCTTACACAGTCTCGGAGTTTTACGACGGCACTCTGATTGGTGCCTTTCGTTGCAAGTATGAGAACAAGGTGATTCTTCATACTCGCACGCACATGCCTGCGAATAATACGTATTACTCAAAGAAGACCTTCGCCGAGATGGTGGAGGAGGCGGTGCCCATGGATACCTTGGCTATCGAGAACGGGACCTGTTACGCCTATGTGCTTCAGCATCCGGAAAATCGCATCGTTGTACCAACGATTCGACCGGCTCTAAAACTGGTTCAAACGGCGACCATAAGTGAGGACGGAACCTTGGGGATTCCTCAACCTCCTTCGGATCATGTGCCTCTTGCGAGCAGTCTTCCCAGTGCCTATGAGATTCTGAGAACAGAGGGCGAGGTGGGGCTGAAGAGAGCCTTGCTGGCCAAGATGGTGGGGATAACTGCTACCATGCCCTTTCAGGGCGTGGTCATCTTGGACAAGCATACCAACACTCGATACAAGATTCGTACATCTCATTATAATTCGATACGACAACTGCGTGGGGATACGGCGAATCTGGAGTTTGTCTGGCTGTGTCATTGGAAGTTGGACAAGTTGGCGGATTACCTTCGCATTTATCCTGAGGAGAAGACGGCTGCCAATGCGCTTCTGGAGCAATGGAAGCGATCTAGCAACGAGATCTTTGGATTCTACAAGGATGTCTTCATCTTCCATACGATACAACTGAATCAGGTGCCTCGTAAGTATCGTCCCTTGCTTCACGAGATGCAGGAGATGTATAAGACGGTATTGAAGCCTCAGGGGCGTCGCATGACGTGGCATGATATCCGAACCTTTCTGAACAATCAGGATGTGCCTAGGATCTTGTTTGTACTACATTACAGGGATATACCTTCTTCTGCGGTAAGGCAGAGATCCACTGTAGAAGTGACGGCTACCGGTGGATTCAATATCCGATCAGGCGACTATTTGCCGACGCCCACCCCAACTCCTATTACCAGTTTCCCTTCCCCCACGCCTATTACCAGTTATGCACAAATCGCAAGACGAGGCATCGAGGAGTTTCCTGCGACAAACGCCGGTCTCGCTGTCGAAACGACTCACAATGACTTTGATTAGATTGATATACCAATATAATAAAAAAAAAATAAGAAAAATAAGAAAAATAAGAAAAATAAGAAAAATAAGAAAAAAAGACTACAATTTTTCTACATACGCCAGTGTCCAGGTACAATTCGTATTTCGGCCTTGTGTGATTCAGACCATACATAGGGTTGTTTGGATCTCAGATATTTTTGGCAGTACTGGGTGCCGTAGGATTCGACAATACTTCCCTCTACGACGAGATCATCTGTAAGGAAGTCGGGTGTTTCAAAGTGAAAGTAATGAACGAGGGAATCAGAGACTAACTGTTTGATAGCGGGATACATCTTACTGGCATGTTCAGCGGAAAGCCACAGATCCGGGCCAATTTGGATCTTGTGTTGAGGACTGAGTTGTATGTCTTTCTTGGGATATCCTGGACGAAAGGTGTGTGCGGGAATCAAATAGGGCGCATGATGTTTCGTCGCTAGAACAGTACTCTTGTATACTTTCACGACGACAGAGCGACCATCGGGGGTTAAGATGGAGTCACCGGATTTTACAGTTTCAACAGCCACATCTCCCTTCAATGTACGAATGAGTTGGCCGGCAGGAATACAGGGTATAGCACCAGCGTAAATAAAGGGTGCAGCTTGTGTGGATAACCCCAATTGTGTTAATGTCACAACGATAGAATCTCCATTTACAGGCGTGTAGGAAAAATAAGACCATAGTTCACCATTTGAACCTATAATAAGATAGCCCGTAACTTGATAGGAATTTGTACCATTTACTAACAAGTCGATTGTAACGATATCACCAGCTGTGCCGCCTGTTGCGTATGCTGTGAGATTTATATCAAGTAGAGTCGCATCATACGTTGTTGTAAAGGTGGGACCAACAGACATGTGTTCTACTTCTTCGGTATAATTTTCTCCAAGAAACACACCGTATCAGGAGAACAAAATGTGTGGAATATGGTGTTTCATTGTAGGGAAGGGTGCTATACCCACAGCCGAGACATGTGAACGATGTGTGAAGCAGTTGGAAGCAAGGGGTCCGGAATTTACTGCGATCCAACCCGACGACGCCGTCATCTTGGGATTTACCCGGCTTGCGATTAATGGGCTTACACCCTTAGGACATCAGCCGTTCGTCGACGGTAAAACCTCTCTTGTCTGTAATGGCGAGATTTACAATCATAAGGAATTAGCGGCACGCCATAAGATCACTGTAGCCGAAGGAACGAGCGACTGTTTCGTCATCTTACAACTGTTGAAAAAACTACCCGTTCAAGACGTGTGTAGGACCTTGGACGGTGTCTTTGCCTTCATACATTATGATAAGGCGGCGAATGAGGTTCTGGTCGCACGGGATCCCTATGGTGTCAGGCCCCTGTTCGAAGCCGTTACGAAAGACGGAGCCCGTGTCTTCGCTTCGGAACTCAAGGGTTTCAATGGCCTAGACCTACAGTCTGTGACCCCCTTCCCTCCTGGAACTTACAAACGATTCAAGGCGGATACAGGCAACTGTTTGGACAGCCAGAGATATCATGTAGTGCCACATACCAAAATTGCTGCCTTTATGAACACGACGATCAAAGGACGAATCGCAGCAAAAGAGGCCTTACGTACAGCCCTTATACAGGCTGTTCATAAACGTCTGGACTGCGAACGTCCTATTGGCGCACTTCTAAGTGGTGGGTTGGACAGTAGTTTGATTGCAAGTATTGCAGCAAGATACTTGAAAACGAAGGGACAGATTCTTCACACCTTTAGCATTGGAATGGAGGGATCGACGGATCTTGTGTTTGCGAAGAAGGTCGCTGAGCATATTGGATCGGTACATCACGAGATTGTCAAGACACGAGAGGAGTTCTTGGCTGTTATACCCGAGGTTATAAAGGTAGCGGAGACCTATGATATTACCAGCGTGAGAGCCACAGCAGGTAATTATTTAGTCGGCAAATACATCAAAGAGAATACAGACATTAAGGTCGTCTTGAACGGCGACGGATCGGATGAGGTGGGAGGAGGGTATCTATATTTTTACAAGGCGCCGAGTGACGAGGAGTTTGAGTTTGAGACAGAACGACTTCTTGAAGAAATACATCTGTATGATGTGCTGCGCAGTGATCGAGGTATGGCAGCCAATGGCTTGGAGGCGAGGACTCCCTTCTTGGACAAATCGGTCGTCGCTACGTGGAAGTCGATGGATACACTCTTTAGGAGGCCGAGTAAGGGATCGTTGGAGGGCCGTGGTATTGCGATGGAAAAGTACATTTTGAGACAGGCCTTTGAAGAGGGCAACTATCTTCCTTACGATGTCTTGTTTCGGAAGAAGGAGGCCTTTAGTGATGGTGTAAGTTCAGCGGAGACAAAGTGGTACGAGGTTCCAGAGGATCCGGCGATTGACTTGACTACGATGGCATCCTATCACAACCCTCCGAAGACACAGGAAGCATACAGATACAGGCAACGATTTAACGAAGTCTATGGCGACGCTATGGCAACGGTTATACCGAGAATGTGGATGCCGAGATGGATTGAGGGGGCTACGGATCCGAGTGCAAGGACACTGACAGGAATTTATCACGTGTAAGTAAGATGGCAACCATACCGGTATTAAAGCCAAGCGATATTCCAGAAGGACATTTGTTGTATAATCTACTGAAGACAAATCTAATGGATATCTTCAGACAAGCAAAGGCCACAGGGGCGGATGTAGACTTATTGGATGGATATAAAATAGGCTTTGACGGGGCCAATTCTCGTGGCGATGATGAGTTTCATATTCTGAGACCTTCCGTAATGGTTATGGGTCTTCAAACAAATAAGACTGCGGGGTTTTTCATTGTCAAACACGGTGTGAATCGCAAAGATATCGAGAATGAGGATGTGTTATTTTCGTTTCTTGAAGGCTTTCCACAGGTGCCTAAACACCATTACTTTCGATTGAGTGACTTGCCACCGAATGTGTTGGCTCATGGATCGTCTTCGAGTTCCAGTCGCAGTCGAAATCGTAAGAATCATAAAAGTCGTAAAAATCGCAGTCACAGACGTAGTCACAGCCGCAAAGTACACTATATCTAACTCTTCATTTGATTTTACAAATCAATAAAAGAACCATTTACGCATCGAGTACATATAATGCATCTCCCCAGCCATGAGATGTCATCTTTGTCAATACTCGTTTAAACTTGTGTGATGCTAAGAAGGCATCTATCTCGCCTACAAGGCCACATCCCTTGTACAATTCCTTTTCATTTACTTCCAAGTATAGGGCCTTTGCGAATTTTATAGAATCAATGGCTCCACGAAGTGCCATCAGTTCGGCTCCTTGGATATCAAAGTTCCAAAAATTGTACTTTGAGATATCCAGGCCATTGCGCTTCACGAAGGTGTCGAGTGTAATACTCTTTTGACGCAAGGTGTTTACATAATGAACCCACGGATGTTCTTTAGAGTGCGTGCCGAATTCAAGAACACTGGATGATTGTCCATTGTTAGATACATGAAAGTCTACATCCTCATCGTCTTTATCTGTGACTACAGCATGATAAAGATTAGGAATACCTCGTGCTTTCGCCTCTGAGATCTTTGCTGGAATAGCATCCATCCAAATTACATCCTTGTTCGTAAGTCCTAATTTGTTATAAAATGGCAGTTCTTCACATTCGTGTGCACCTAGGTGAAGTGCTCCTGTTATATCAATCTTGTATAAGGTCAATTGCGCCTTAATTTCTTCATAGGATATCAACATGATGTATATTGATACATATAGACGACTTTAGATGGCTATGGGGTACTGAATCTTCGGGTCCCCATCAAGTGCTCTCTTTAAAAGTTCAATGGCTTTGGTGCATTAAATCTACTACACCAGGTCTTTCATAAGGTAAACAAATCCGCTTTGCGGATTTGTTTACTTCATAAAGATCCGATCTAGGAGTTCAATGGCTATGGTGCATTGAATCTATTACACAGTGCCTTTCATGGGGACCCTTCGGGTCCCCATCAAGTGCTCTCTTTAAAAGTTCAATGGCTTAAGTCAAAACAATCCTACAAGAATAGATGGCAGCCACCCCTGCAAACAGTCTCACGCTCGTGAGCACCGGCCTTGCCGACACTCGGTTACAACCGCCCAAGGGGCGTCCCGATATAAACCAATTTGTAAAAGTCCTTCATAAAACGACACGGTACGCAGCGCAGTGGAATCAGGTGGAGTTCGACGGTTCCGTGGAATTTGGACAACGTGTGAGTCTTACGATTCCGAGAATCGGCGAACTTGTCAGCGGCCTCATGATTGTTGTAGAAATGCCGGATATTTATACGCTACAATTGGCGGCGATTAAGGCAGCGGGCGGCACGAGTCTTACGAACCGAGGAAACTTCTTGGGACCGCTGTTTGGATGGACAAACAGTCTGGGGCATGCGCTTATCGATACGATTCAATTGGAAATAGGAGGCGCCATCGTGGAGACACTGGATGGACGACTGTTAGAGATGCTCGACGAGTTGTACGAAACATTGGAATCGACACAGGCGAAGAATGCGATGATTAAGCGACAGCCGAATGGATTTACGAATACGACCTTTTTGACACCGACGCCAACAAAGGTCCATATACCGATTCCCTTTTGGTTTAGTCGACCCGGTGTCTATTCGCATGCATTGCCGATCGATGCACTCTCAGCAGAATTGGTGCGTGTTCACGTTACCTTTCGATCTATTGCACAAGTCTATTATACAGAGGCAAGGCCAACGGCGACAACGGCTCCGCCCCTATATACAGGAGCCATGTTACCCATTACAGGGGCCCAATGGTGGCAATCGAATCCAACCTCGAGTATCACTGTAAGTCAATTATCCGCATCTCAAGGTACACGAACCACACAGGCGTCGATCATACCAGGGCTCCAATTTCCACTGAGATTTTCCCCAACAGCAGCGTATGCCATGATTGAATACATCTCGCTGGATGTCTATGAGGCACAGACCTTTCGTTCTTCCGAATTGACCTACCAAGTCGAACAACATCAGGCAGTGGCACCTCAACCCACGTTGGGACAGCAAGAGGTTCGGTTCGAAGTTCCCTACGTTAATCCCGTCAAGGAACTTTTATGGGTCTTTCAACGACCTGAGGCACAGACGTACAATGCGTGGTTTCTCTTTACACAGGATTTAGGACCCTATACAACTCCTTATGCGACGGTCAATCCGTGTACGATTCCTTGGTGGCCCGATGCTGTACTAACGACAACGGAAGCCAATCGGTATCACGTCCTACCTGGATTTAGGAATTCGCTGAGTGAGCCCTTAGCAGCGGCGACCTTGTTGTACAATACCTTTGAGCGGTTTGTACATGATGGAGGGTCTTTCTTCAGAGGGATTGTGCCGGCGTTATACTATACAAAATCGGCGGTTATAAATCGGTACATCTATGCCTATGCCTTTGGCAAGAAGATGGGACGATTGACGTATGGACCAAGCGGAGCAGCGAACTGGGACAAGTTGACGCATAAGGAGATCTATATGACCTTGGCGAAGAATCGTACAGGATCGGCAACACCGAATATGAATGTGTACGCCTATGTGACGAATTGGAACGTGTTTAAGGTGTTTGGAGGTCGTGGGGGAATGTTGTTTAGTAATTAATCTCGGAGGAAATTTGATTTCCTTATAGATTAGAATCGTGTATCTTTTATCCCTTAAGAGTGCTGACGGTGTTCATGAGTTGAGGAATGTAGGCGCACATACTGGTCAAGGTGCTATTGTCGGCGAGGAGATTGGCGATTTGTGTCGATTGATGTTGAAGTTGCGCTGTTTGTTGCTCCACGACAGTCATGAGTTTTTTGGTGGCTCCAAAGTGTACCGCATTGATTTGTCCTGTTTCTAATGCGTGGAAATCATCGTATCCATTCATTTGGGATATATGTACAGAATTTGGAAACACTTTTTTGATATCTTGCGCTATAAATCCAAGTTGATGCGCATCTTGAAGTTTGGAAGAGGTTTGGAAGGATGAATTCCATTTAAAATATTTCAAGTCAATACCTTGCATTGTTGAATAACACAAAGTTGTATTTGCATTAATTATATCTTCCTTTACACGCTGATCGGAGCTAGCATAAGTGCCGGACGTATATATACTTCCTTGTACATACAAACCGAAACTACTAGTGATACTACTTGTAGTGCCAATGACCACAATTCCACCATTATCATTTAAATACAATGGTCTGCCAGCACTATTGCCATAAGATAAAATTCGACAAATAGTTGGACTATCTGATGCTGCGACAAACAAACCAATACTAGAAGTTGCGCTTGATAAGAAACTTTGTTGGGTATTTGAAACTACTCTGATACCTCTGAGATTCGCAGTTCCATTCACATCTAATGTATAGAGAGGATTTGACATCCCACTACCAATTCCTACATTTCCGCCACTTTCATTGAGAGTTAGTGCCTGTCCATTGCTACTAAAGGAACCAATGCGAATACGAGGAGCACTCCCAGCAATAGGAGAATTTGATGCAGCACTCTGATAATAAGAATATATACCAGTCGCCGAGTTGCTTAGAATAATTTGTTGCTGTCCAGATGTCATAAGAACATTATTTGCGGGTAGATTCGGCATAGTTACAGCCCCGTTGAAATTCGCAGTTCCATTCACATCCAAGAGAAACTGAGGACTTGAAGTTCCGATTCCAATATTACCATCTTGAGCAATCCTAAATCGTTCAGTAGGAATCGTATTTGAAGTAATTGATGTATTAAAGATAATTTGTCCCTGTCCTAGAGTTATCTGAGAGGTACGCCCAGGAGTATTTGGTATAAAGTTTGAAGCATTTCCTAGATTACAGTTTATGTAATTATAAGATAAGTGTATTCCATCATTAAGAGATTGAAATGCGCCATACAGAAATCCATAGGAATTGCCACCACTTAATCCAAACGCTCTGTAACCACTTCCCAACGTTGGAATAGTAAAAGCGGTTCCTCCCCCAGGTAAATTCAAATTTCCTTGAATATTTGTAGCATTGTTGATAGTGCTTATGGTGGCCGAACTAATACTAGTAAAACGAGTGAGTGTAGAAATGAAATTAGCAGTTCCAACCACATCCAAGGTAAATTGAGGATTGATCATATTACTACCAATTCCCACATTTCCACCTAACTCATTCAGAGTTAAATTCGCACCAGTGCCGTTACCATATGCAAAAAATCTAACGCGATTAGGTGTTGCCTGAAACGCATCAGCATATAACATTATGGTTGAGTTTGGGTTTGATAATAAAATTTGTTGAGATGTAGTTCTTATCAGAACATTATCCGCAGGTAGACCCACCATGTTCACGGCACCACTGAATCTAGTAGCGCCAATAGAACTCACTGCTAATGAACTAATATTCGCAACAGTTGTATTAGTGTTATTAGCGGTGATAGAACTTACTGTTAAAGCACCGCTTTGAGTCGTAAGACTGCTTACATTATTTGCTACAATGGAACTTACTGTTAAAGCACCGCTTTGACTTGTAAGACTGCTTACATTATTCGTCACGATACTACTTGTTGTTAAAGCACCGCTTTGACTTGTAAGACTGCTTACATTATTCGTCACGATACTACTTGTTGTTAAAGCACCGCTTTGACTCGTAAGACTGCTTACATTATTTCCCACAATAGAACTTACTGTTAAAGCACCGCTTTGACTTGTAAGACTGCTCACATTATTCGTCACGATACTACTTGTTGTTAAAGCACCGCTTTGACTTGTAAGACTGCTCACATTATTCGTCACGATACTACTTGTTGTTAAAGCACCGCTTTGACTTGTAAGACTGCTCACATTATTTGCTACTATGGAACTTGTTGTAAGGGAACTCATAGTTAAACTATTTACTTGTGCGGTGCTGATGTTTGCCGAACTAATACTGGCAGAACGAGTTAGTGTGGACAAAAAATTAGCGGTTCCAACCACATCCAAGGTAAATTGAGGATTGGTCATTCCAGAACCTATTCCCACATTTCCGCCGCTTTCATTGAGAGTGAGTGCCTGTCCTCCTCCTGCCCAGGAACCAATACGAATACGAGGAGCATTCGGAGCATTTGATAGCGAAGCCTCAATATAGGCATAAAGACTATTTGCGGAGTTGCTTAACAAGATTTGTTGCTGTCCAGTTGTCATAAGAACATTATTTGCGGGTAGACCCACCATGTTTACGGCACCACTGAATCTAGTAGCGCCGATAGAACTCACTGTTAATGAACTGATATTCGCAAGAGTTGTATTTATGTTATTAGCGGTGATAGAACTTGTTGTTAAAGCACCGCTTTGACTCGTAAGACTGCTTACATTATTCGCTACAATGGAACTGATCGTTGCTGAACTTACACTAAGACCATTTACTTGTGCGGTACTGACGTTTGCAGTGCTGATGTTCGCCGTGCTGATATTGGCGGTACTAATGGTCGCAAGAGCAGGGGCTACAGAATAAGCGGTAAGGGAACTTACGCCCAACGAACTTGTTTCAAGACTTGGTATAATTTGGGGAAGAGAGGCAATGTTAATGAAATTACTAGGTGCGACAGCAACGGTATAATTTCCAGCAGCACTCATAGCGATCCTCGTCCAAATAGGACCGGTAGGGAAATTGCTCGATGTCCATGATGCGCCATAATCGGACGATTGTATGATTGCACCACCATTAATAGATACCATTTGGTACTGTCCAGACGCAGACATACAGACATTGGTATAATCAACGGCTTGTATCGAGAAGGTAGTCCAATTAGCACCAAAGTTGGAGGATGTACGAATCGATCCTGATCCTGATCCAGTCGTAACAGACGTTACAGTTTGATACTGTCCTGATGCAGACATAGCAACTCCCGTATAAGAATCAGATGGAAGTCCAACGGAAGCCCATGCTTGTCCGTAATTGGTGGATCCATAGACAAGGCCTCCATTTATAGTAGCCGTTTGAATCTGACCAGAGGCGGACATCTGTACAGAACTCCAAACTCCAGTGAGTAAGGGATTATTATTCTGAAAGGAGTTTCCAAAATCAATCGATGTCCAGATCTGGCTGTCTGTAACTTCAACGCAGGTTATATATTGTCCAGAAGCACTCGTCGTAATACCTCTCCAAAGTAGTGAATACGTAGAAAACCCAGTCCATGTAACACCATAGTCGCTAGAACCATAGATTATTCCATTGTCTATTGTTGCATATTGTATTTTCCCTGAGGCACTCATGGCAACATTTCGCCAAGCCTCAGTAGTTGCAACCTGTGTCCATGTGAATCCAAAGTTAGAGGATGAATAAAGATTGGTACTGGTAGCAGCCAACATATATTGGCCTGACGCAGAGACTGCAACCCCTCGCCAAGATTCAGAAGTAGCAGCAGTTGAAACGGTAAGACCTAATTGCGAGAAATTGTATGTATTGGTCGTATATAATTCCTGTGCAAAGAATTGTGTAGGGGCTATGAGGGAATTAAACCCTATAATCGTAGATGCCGAAAAAATAGGCCCGCCTCCTCCCCCTCCTCCCACGGAGTTATATACAACTTCATTCGTAGTCGTATTGTAATGCAGAAAGCCGTCAGTTACAAACCCATCGTTACGAATGCCTGCCACAATAAATTTACCAGCGGCTACAGCCATAGTGCTGATACTTAATGCGGATGTAGATAACGATAGTGTTGTAGCATTTCCTGATCGAAGCGCAAGACTCGATACACTGTTTGCGACAATCGAACTCACATTTTCAACCAAGGAGGATACATTACTTGTTTGGATATTCGTAGCGACGATTGTGCTTGTATTTATGGTAAGCGAGGATAAAGACACGGTCTGCGTTGTAGAAAGAAATCCGACCGCCAGACTTCCAGGAACGGTGAGATTGCCGTTTGGATTATCAAAATAAACGGTCAACGTTCCGTCAATATATTTGGATGACATCTCTTGTCTTCTAACAGAACACAGGAGATTTCGTCTTAGATTCTACCTTCGTTTCACAATGGCTTTTAAGGTCACCTCAATCGTCTTGGTGGCCGATTTAGGTAGATTTACGATGGCTTTGCGTCCGTAGGCTGAAAAATCGACCGTACCTTCCCATACGGTTCCGTCCCTCACATAGGCATCTAAGTGACCTTTGAGTTCCTGGACTTCGGGAGACTCGAGTGGAAGACCTAGATCTCCCGTCAACTTCTTCATGACTTCGACGACTTCTTTGAGCCGGTTACCAATAGGTTTTTCGGAGACGGACATTATGCGCTTTCCTATAGAAAAATGGTTTTTTTACATAAACTAATCGCATTAGGGAGTTACAGTATCTGTCACATTGGATCCCAGGGTTTGCCCTGCAATGGGGGACTCTGTAATATCCCGATGCGCCTGCCTCTGCGCCGGACTGCTAAAGGTGTAGGTCTCATCTGGAGGTCCAGAAGACATGCGACTAAAGAAGCCCCGTTGATTGGTAAGGGCTGATGTATTAGAGACAAGACGGGACATCAGAGGTGGTCCACTGGGTGTATGGGATATACTGGTGCTTCTTAGGAGAGGGGCAGGCCCATGAGGTCCAAGGAAGCCAAGGGGTCCACGAGGACGCATAAGTGTTAGATCACGATCAAAGGTCTCTTCAGGTCGTGTAAGAGACTCCTTCATCTCTTCAATTTGCGCAAGGGCTGTCAGCACAAAGGTGGTCTTATTCGCAATCGAATCCTTTAATTCAGTGGTCAAATCGCCTAGTTTCGTCAAGACCTCCGCAATCTCGGCTTTTTCTAGTAACTCCTGTATCTGATTGTAAACAGCGGCGATGCGTACTCGACACACTTGTTCGGCAATCAGAAGCGGTGTCAGATCATCGGATACAGTAGTTGATACAGAGACGAGAGTGCTGGCATGACTAGGCAGATAGGATAGGGTGAAAGAAGGTGGAGTCGCCGATTCAATAATAGGTTTCAGCACGATCCACTGTGTATGATCCGCAATCAAATGTCCTAACGTGACAGTTCGTCTTGTTTCTTTTCCGTATTCAGCATTGATCCAGCCGTCGGGAATGACTAGTAAGGCTTGAGTGGCGACCTCTGTGCGCATTCCTTCTAAGATATCGGCGACCACGGCCGGCAAGGTTTCTCCTACATCGGCGTAGAAGTGAATGCTTCGTGTTTCATCAGCGACGTTCTTTAGGAACTGTTGATTGTAATTGGGGCCGCATCCGATTGTATGAATAGGCGGAAGTGTAGGAAGGAAGGCTTGTAAGAGCGACATAAATCCGGAACTCTTTCGTATAGAACCTTCGTTCACATGTCCATCTGTAAAGAGCACCATCGCATCAATAGGAACTCCGTGCGCAGCGACGTCTCTTATCAGAACAAGGGCGGCCTCTACATTCGTACCTCCGTCGGGTCTTAGCGGTTCGATGGCTGCGCGCAACTTTGCAGGATCATCCTCTGCTAAGGCGTCGATCCTTGCCTTTGAGTTATAAGACACAAAGGTAAACTTGTAAGATGCGGGCTTTTTCTGAATCAGAAGATTCATCGTATCCTTGAGAGCCTCCATACGTCCCTCCTCGGACATGCTGCCACTGGTATCAAAGAGGAAGACAGCATGCTTCGGGAGCAAGGGTGCGGAAGCAGGAAGGGAGGGAGGTTGAACTCGTATCGCAAGATAATCATTATATTGAGATGCGGTAAGAACGACGGACATTGTATGGTGTTGAAACAACGAACGGCCACAAGATTCAATTTTTGTGGGCCAATCACTGTAATCACTGTGGCCGTAATCACTGTGGCCGTAATCACTGTGGCCGTAATCACTGTCCGCAGTCACCACACGTTCGAACAACCGGTAGATTCGTTGGCACAGTGGAATACAGATTCGCAGTGACCCGTTTCCATTTCATATAATCACTTCCAGATTTGAAATTGGGCGTGTAGGGAGATTGACCATTATATGTAGCAACAGTATAGGTGTAAATTTGACGAGCGCCGATAAAGGATGTGTAATCGGAGGAGGACCGGTTCTGTTGTTGGATCTGAGGACCCATTAACTTTGAGCAAGCAGCGTTGGTCTCACACATTCTACTGTCATCTCTGTATTTTTTCTGGTAAAGGCGTCTTCGTAGGCGGCTTCCATTTCTGGTAGAGCCACTTCACGATAATCACGGATAAAGACCATCGAGTCTCCCATACAGAGTTCCAGTGCACCTGTTGTTTCTGTGATTACATGTGTGAGGACTGCGCTACCCTTCACGGAAGGAAACAGGGACGCTGCACGACTCCATTGCCTAGTCTCAAAGACGAGTTGGGCCGCTGCCATGGGACCCCAAGGGGTTTCAACAACCGACTCGCATAGTTCGTGAACAAGGCCTTTGATGACCCCACCATTCTTTACCGACTCTCCTAACCTAAGATCACCAACTGGTTTCAAGTCACCATTCGCCATACGGATGGTAGTAGAAGGGGAGATACCGAGCGCATAATCGGCGACAACGGGGTCTGTCGACTCGCAACCATTTAAAGCCCGCAAGGCCAGTCGCTGCGTCGCTTCGACGGTGTCCTCGTCCTCGTGCTCATCGTAATCGGCGGCAACGAGACCTGAACGGCCCACTAGAAATTCGTGTCCGGAGACATTTAAACACGTCAACGCATCAAGACTGACTGTAGGGACTGCATCGGGGTGCTCTTCGGCGGAGACCCATTGACCCCTGTATTGAACGTAATGGGAAGCACTGACGGATACGTCGCCGATTTGTACCATGGGCGTCTTGCTACCGTCGAAGGCAAACACACTTGTTACCGTAGGCGTAGGATTCGTTGGAGTTGATGCCAACACGTCTCCAATCTGTAGGTCGACGATAGGTACCCAGGATCCATCGGCCTTCTGTACGGGTGTCGCAGGATCAAAGCAGAATTCCATCATAAATTTGACGAGATCGTTTTCGGCCATATTCTTACCAGCGGAAACTCCACTGAGACCCATCCACATGACAGCGTACATAGTTCCATACACCTTACCCATCAGTTCCTTCATTCGTAGAAGGAGTATGCGAACTTGAAACATAAGGGATTGAATGCGGTCACGCACATTCGCAATGAAGCCGTTTACCGTGAGTAAGAAGTTACTGAAGAGTTTTCGTATACCAAGGGCGACGTTCGTGATTGTGCCGAGAATGGACGTAAATCCTTCGAGAATTTTGAAAATGGGCGTAAAGACCTCGGCAATTCGGCCTTTAAAGATCGCCCCAAGACAGAAGTTGAAATTCTCGCCTGTATCGTAGCCAAATAAAGATGCAAACGGCATGAAGGCGGGATTACAGCGATACTGCGCAAAATTGGTGCCGATTTGCTTCAAATACGTCGAATAGAAAGCAATCATTAGACCCAATGTAAGGACAACGATGGTCAATAAAAAGGGTGTAATAGAAGCATCGGGTGGTTTCGGGACATCCATGCTGTCTCTCTCTAACAGCATCAGTGGAAATTAGCAAATAGTGGTATGCCGTATTCAAAAAAACAACACCCTTTATAGAGATGTTTGTTGAAGATGTATCCGACCTTTTACCTCAGGCGATGAAGATTGTGGAGGATACAGTCGAGAAGCCTGTGATGGAGTGCTTGTTGAAACGATCCAAGATCCTGCGTTCCTGCCTTCAACATAGGCCAGCGGATTTCTTGGAACTCGTCGAGCAGGATACCTTGGTCATCGGCGGAGCCAAGTTGCGATGGTTGGAAGATCATTCAGAACACATCCGAACCTCGATGGAGTTTCAAACATACGGAGGCTGCCCGAAGAATCGCTTTATGCTCTGCCCGGAGGAAAAGGCGATTTATGATGATTTTGGAGATGCCAGTGCGATGGTGGAGTTCTTACGTCATTATGTGGAGGGGGAACCTGTAGGAGAGTTTCATAAGCAACATGGTGAACTGTACTTTGATCTCTACCCTCCATTTCGTAAACTTCCGGAAATTCTCGATGCGCTGATGTGGGATCACAGAAAGCCTGAGGACCAGTTGGACGATTTGATGGAGGTGGGTCTTCTAGTCAAGAGAGACGAGGACTTTGTCGCCAAGAGACCCTCCTTTCCTCACAAGGAGTTTCATGCTAAAAAGAAGGCGGAGGCCCAGGCAAAGAAGTTCCGCAGACGTATTGAAGACCTATTGGAGGATATGTCCAATTCGAATAGTGAGTCGAACAACAACTACTTGAATAACAATGATACTAACAATAAACCTAGACTTGTCCATAACGAGCGAGACTCCCATCTAAGACCTGTAAAGGCCTCCAAGATGCATGGACTTCGTAACTATAGTGAAAAGCGTCCGGGAATACGAGCAAAGGGAGATAAGAAGAATAAGCGAACTAAGAAGGTCAAGATTGATAAGAAGAAGGCGAAACATACACGAAAACATTAATTCTTGGTCGAGGGAAGTTGTTTAAGCATGTAGGGTAACAAGTCGGCCGCCAACTTGTTATTTGGTTTTGATGCTATTTCTTTTATTTCTGTTGCTATTACGGTATTCGCAGTTGTTGTAGGATATTCGCAATACGTCTTGTCCCAGTTGACACCAAGGAACAGGTCGTAGAAAAATTTCTGAATAGACTCCATTTCTAATGTAGGAATATAGTCTTTTAGATTGAAAAAGGCTCGATGTTGTATGATCTTGAAGTACTGAATTACATATACTTGCTTCGGACGTAGTTACGATCTTGTAGAAAGATGCGGGATGACACAGGGGCTGTGCGTCGGCTGTAGATAGCCACCGCATTCAATTTACGAAAGACGGTCAGAGCGCCGTACGCAGTTACAGCCTTATCTAAGGCTGCATGTCTCTTTGCTACCGGCATAGACTTTACATTCTTGTAACCATACTTGTCTAGATCGTGCTTTTGAAGCGGACCAATGCCGGGTTGACCTGGTTTTAATCCAGGCTTGCTGGGAACACAGTGCCCTTTTACCGCAATACGGCGCCCGTTTTTGAGTGTTCGGACATGTCGTCCTATACGAATTTCCTTGCCTTTTATACATTTGCGGGTGGGAGCCATTCTACTATGGGGTTATACTTTGTGACAGAAATAGGCCGTAGAATCAAGAGACGATGGGCGTTACGAATGTTATCATCGTATGTCTCGCACTTACGTTAGGACTTGCCTACGTATATGTGGATTCACGACGTGCGGAGATTACTAAAAACTGGAAAACGTATCGTATGAATCCGTTTGTTTTGTTTATGGGTCCGCTATTCAAACCAGAGGAGGACCCGAGGTCCCGGCTCCAGTTCGGAGCCGATAACTTTATTGAAGTGATTCGAATCTTTATCGACAAACTGCTTGCAGTGGCCTTGAAGCCCGTGTTTCAAATGTTTAATGCCGTGTCAGATGCGTTGAATGTGACTTCGAATGGCCTCTTCAACATCAAGGCGCTGATGAGTAAGTTGCTAAGTGGCTTCAACCAAATGATCGACGTCTTTCAACGACGATTCAATATGGTTGGTCATGAATTGCGTATGGTCTTTGTAAAGTTGTTAAATGCCATGCAAAAGACATGGGCTTCTTCGGCAGCGAGTATTTATGCGGGGTTGTCGACTATTAGTACGATGATGAATACAATGCGCTTGATGGTAACCATTGCCATTACTATTCTTATCATTCTTGTCGTATTGGTGTTTTGGTTCTTCTTTGCACTCTGGCCTCTTATTCCTTTGATTGTGTTGGGTGGTGTCATGGTAGGCGATGTGACATCGAAACTGAATATACCGAATGACGCTGCGGGAGCGGTGTCGTCAATCGCTTGCTTTGCGTCAGATACACCAATATGTATACAAGGGTTGTCCCGGTCAACGACAATGCGCATTGGAGAAGTAAAACCCGGTCTTATTCTGCGATCAGGTGCCACCGTTGACGGCGTAATTCATTTTACAAACAAATCGGAATCTGTATACAACCTTTGGGGGACTAGAGTTACAGGTAGTCATATTGTGTATGATCCTCTTACAGGACCTGTACAGGTAGCCCAGCATCCCGAGGCTGTTCTTACAACGGATGTCGTTCCCGATCTGTATTGCTTGCTGACCTCGGATCGCAAGATCCCGATTCTTACATCGAAGGGAGTCCAAGACTTTGCAGACTGGGAGGAATTAGATGCCGAGGACGACGAAGCCTTGCGTTCATGGCATGCCTATGTGGTCCAAACGCTGAATGGTTCAGAGGCGAGTGTTCCCGAGCCGAAGCATTTGGAGGTGGAGGCAGGGCTCTCCGGCGCTGTCCGTATTAAAACCCCGCAGGGCAGTATTCCGATCGCCAATCTTCGTCCCGGATCCACTGTGATCAGTGCCACCGGTCAAGAAACCTTGGTAACGGGTGTTGTTCATTGGCATGGAGAGGCCACTGCGGTTCCAAGGGGAGATGGATTCATTAGCACAGGATGTTGGGAACACGAAACATACTGGAAGCAGCCTGAGGACTGCGCAGACCTCTTGAACACCAATTGGTATCATCTGTTTACGGAGGCGGGAACCTTCGTCTTAGAGGATAGCAACCTAGCCATTCGTGATTTTTCGGATGTGGGATCTGTGGCCCTAGAAGCCACCTATGAATCGGTGCTTCAACGGATGCAAGAAAAATCCGCACCCCTAGAAAGCCATGTTGTCCGCAAAGATGTCTCTTCTGCTTGCGCTCCTCGGATTATTGCTGGTGGCCAATGCCTTGATGATCTACGGATACACGAACTATCCTGAACGTTTCACGAACGAGGGGTTCGCCGATTACCTGTTGGGAGGTGCGCCTAGTGGAAATGGATACCAACCCATTGGAATTTACGACAATGTCGTAAAGGTGGGTGCGATTAAGTCAAAGGCCGATCCTTGGCGTGGAACGGCTCCTAACGAGCCTCTGCTGGGACCTGAGCCCGATCTGGACAAGGGGGAACTCTTCATGTTCAAGAACAATCAGTGCAAGCCCGAGTGCTGCGGCGCCTCCTTCAGTTGCGGATCTGGCTGCGTCTGTACGACGGAGAACCAACGTTACCAAATTAACAATCGTGGGGGCAACCGTGGCGGTGCTGGTGCCGGTGATTTCTAAATACCATAACAAGTAATTCATAATCGTCCATTGAATGGACTTATATGAATACAACTCTCTTATAGAGGTCTAACCCTCCACATACCCTGCATTAGGAGAAGGCAGGCCTGCCGTAAAGGGTGCTTCTACATCAGACACATCGCTTACGAGAGCACCGGATTGAGGCATCAGGGTTGCTGCTCGTTCGGCCGTAGTGGCCGCAAAGTCTCGAATGGTGGAGGCTACATTGTCGGGTCGAGTGTAAAGAAAGGGCGCTCCTGGAACCGTTTCCTGTGTCTCGGGGTTAATGAAGCCCTCCCCTAACACCGATGGACCTGAGAACTGCTTAGGAGGCATACCGTAACGATTCTTGTCATTATCCGTCAAGGGAAGGTCCTTGTTGGCAGGGGCGTAATTTTCAAACAGTTCCTTACCGTCGAGTTTGACCGTGACAACTGGTCCCAGAAAGCCCTCATCCATACAGACTCGATAGTGGATGTGGGGAGGCAGTATCCGTGTAGGAACCTTATAACCCTGTGGCTTTCGTACCTTTAATACAGCATGTCCGTCGGAATCGGAAAGGGCTACACCGGCGTTCTTGTATTCGAGGTAGGCGGAATTCCAAGTGAGTAAGGTGTGAAGGGGATCCGTTTCGGGTTCGGCAGCCCAGTAAAGAACCTTACGATTGGGTGCGACGAGGACCTTGACTTCGGTATCTGCGTTGTCCGGGACTTTCACTTCGAGGACGGAACAGGGGACGAGCGTTTGACCAAGGAAGGGAAGATAGAAATCACGGACCATACCGATACACAAGGCAGCGAATCCCACGAGGAGAAGAAAGACGGTGGGTACCTTGTACCCTTGAATGCTCAAGGTGCTGGTTAAACCCACAATTCCAAGTTTGATGCCACCAAGGACGAGGAGGAGCATAGCAAAGGCGTATAACGCAACCTGGAGATACTTGTTCATGACTCTGCTAAGGGTGATTAAATTATGAAATGGAAAGTATGATTTACACAAGGTGTAAAATGTACTGTTATAAGATATTTTGACCCATACGATATAAAAAAAACAACGCAAACATTGCACAGATTGCGAATGCTAACCACACAATTGTGCTATTTCTATCAACTATGTCGACAGAAGGAGCAGCTTGATTTCTAAACCATACAATAGGTATAGAAATGCACGCCACCGCTACTGCCATCATAAAGAAATAAAATCCAAACCAAATGTTTTTGGATGTGGAATTTTTGGCGGGACGCCTATATGCATTAGGAGATGGCTGTACTGCATTGGTTATTGCGTTGGGTTGATTTGTGCTTGCATTATTCGATTTGGGTAGGTTGTTAACTTTTCCAGTATTATTTTTTGGCGCATTTTCTACGTTTGGCATATGGATCTACTTTGATCTTACAAAAATAAATCGTAAACGGGCTCTGATCCAAGAACCTCGGTCTTATATTTCTGAAACAAGGGTTTCAGCAGTTGATGTTTGGGAACGGCTCCATGAACATCGGCTGCTAACGCACAATACAGATCAAATTCGGGATATCGTTCCTCGCCATCGGGTGTTCTTAACACATTGATGCCCTCATCGTCGAGGAGCCACGACCACAGCAGATTATACACGGGAGACACTGTTTCGGTATACATCTTACCAGGTTCCTTGCTCATAATGCGCACAGGCGAAGCAGCCGCAGGACGTTCTGGAAACAGCGAGTCTATGAGAGAGACCGACAGTCGGCACAAATCAAAGGAGGGATTGGGCTCCAACTTAGGACCCGCCTTGGAATCGTAGAAGGGCTCACAGTTGTACTGTTCTGCCGCATCATTCCCTGGATAAAATGCATCACTGATAAAGAATCCACCAGGTACAGTATAGGACGCACGACCGAAATCGATAATCTTCATAATCTTTCCGTAAGTTGGTACACGCATCGTGTACACCTCCTTCTTGTTGTGAATGCGATAGGTGATATGTGTGTCCTCTGTTTTACTCCACATCACGTTGTTGCTGTGAAGGTCGTTGTGACAGAAACCAAACATGTGTTGCGCACAGGTGAGCGCAGCAACAATTTGAAACAGCCAGGCCGTCCAATGGTCCTCTTTGATGAGAGCAGGCTTATCGGCGGCATCGTCATCGGCCAGATCCTCGAGGGTTTCATCAGCGCATTCCAGTAAGGTTACTTGAACAGGAAAGTTTGTAAATTCGGCAAATTCTGCATCTTCGTCATCGTCGTATTCATCTTCGTCATCGTCATCCTCATCGTCCTCGTCTTCAGATACAAGGGGCTTAAAGCGGATCTTGGGAGTTCGAAGACGGACGGGCTTCTCATTACTGGTCGTAAGATCATCCGTGGTCGTTACAACATTTCCACTCAACGTAGTCGCACTTGGAAGATCCTCGGTAAGTTCCTGAAAGTCATCGCCGGCTAGATCGGTTCCCGCAGATTCCGCAATGGCCTTGAACTTACTCGACTCCTCTTCATCCTCGTCATGAAAGATACTGAAGAGTCCTGCCCTCTGATTGCGATGCCACCAAGAATTCTGTTTGAGCGAGTCGTACTCTTCGGTAATATCATATAGATAGGTATTGGCCAACGCTGTAAAGGTTCCGTAACATTGGCACCAATGAGGACTGATCTTCTTTAAAACGAGTTGATTCGCATAGAGAGCGAACAGTGCATCCACGTAGGCTTCGTTATTGGGATCGTTTAACTTGGTGCAAGCAGCACGCCAAGGTTCGGAAGGTGCAGGAAGACCTCCATATGAAGGAGTCAAGTACGTTCCCGACATGTAAGAGATAGGATCAAGCAAGTGTGCCCGCTTCAAGAACACGGGTTTTTCTGTGCCGTCCTTCATCTTGAGAGACCACAGAAAGTGGGAGTCTGGGTCTTTCTGTGTAAAGCCAGCGATACATTCTCCCGACAGTCCCGTCCAGCATTGCTTGTATCGAAGACTCGACAAATCCGGAACAACTCGTTCTAAGGCTGAGAAGAAGGACTGGGCCTCTGTAAACTCTGTATTGCCATCCAATAAGACAGAAGGGATGGCCGTATAGGCAATCGGAAGGGTAAAGGGAAGGTCCTTCATTCCTGGGCTGACTGTATTGCTGGTCTTTGGTTTGCCCAATTTCAGGGGCTTCTTTACGATCTTAGCGGGCATCTTTCTAAGACGACGGAGTCTGTTTGCCTGTCTTGTCCGCAACTGCGCAATACAAATGCGGTTTATCTGAAATTACAATCACACGAAGATAGTAAGACGATGTCTACCTTATCCTCGATTCTACCTGCCATGGGCAGTAATCCTGACAGTCCCCGACCTACCGTGAACCTTCGTCTGTCCAAGTTCAATATGAACATGGTTCCGGACGACTCTGTTGTCCTCTTTATTGGACGCCGAGGTACGGGCAAGTCGTGGTTGATCAAGGATTTGATGTGGTATAAACAGCGCTTTCCTATCGGGACCGTCATTTCCGGCACAGAGGGTGCGAACGCCTTCTATTCCACCATTGTACCGTCCCTCTTCATTCACGACGAGTTCAACTCTTCGGTAATCGCCAATGTTCTCAAGCGTCAAGACGCTATTACGAAGCAAATCCGGAAAGAAACAGAATTGCGAGGGTCCTCGGCTTTAGATCGTAGGTCCTTTATTGTGATGGACGACTGTATGTACGATACAAAGTGGTTGAACGACAAGTTTATTCGTTCGTTGTTCATGAACGGTCGTCACTACGGTCTTCTGTACATCTTGGCCTTACAGTACGTGATGGGTATCCCTCCTGTTCTCAGAGGTCAGGTGGATTATGTATTCATTCTGAGAGAGAATCAGGTCAGCGCCCGTCGTAAGATTTACGAGCAGTTTGCGGGTATTTTTCCGACCTTTGAACTCTTCTGTCAGATCATGGATCAGTGTACGGAGGACTACGAATGTCTGGTCATTCATAACGGTGCAAAGACGAATAAGATCGAGGATTGCGTATTTTGGTACAAGGCGCAGTCGCATCCGGATTTCAAGATCGGATCACGGGAACAATGGATGAGATCGGCGGAATACGAGAGGCAGAAGGAGGCGGCGGAGGCGGCAGGAGAGACAGCGCCCTCGTTGACATCCTCAACGGGCGGGACGAAGGGGCCGGTGGTACAGGTCAAGAAGTATTAGATTTGCTAAGAATTGCGTTCCTCAGATCTACATATTATATATGTAGATCCGTAGAGAATGAGTGTTCAAATTCTAAGTGGAGAAGGGTTTGCCAGCAAACTTTGTTTGGCGTGGGAAATCTTAGCCATCAGTCGATGCTTACTTGTATCGGTGGCTACAGATACCGAATTTACAAAGAATCTCCGTACATTTTTGATTCCTCCTACAGCCACAAGTTTACAATTAGATACCGGAAACGGGTTATGGTATGTAAGAATTGGAAGTATGACGGGAGATGTACAAAAAGGGATTATAGAATGGAGCCAGGTGTATGGACCGGTGATGGTTGTATCCGTAAAAGGACTTCCAAAGGAACCCGAATGTGGTTTGCCTGTCTTACATACACAGGCCATCATTGACGGGTTACGATTTCACACAGGGTACCTATTACCCATGTACTGTATTATGGAGTCTTCTGTGGATATGTCCTTTCCAGCAACGAAGACCAAGTGGACGTACATGTTTGATTGGGGGCGGGGGTTTCAGGATTGCGACGGATTAGAATATCAATATACATATTCGGTACGAATGAGAACCTGGTCGCCGGACGGCACTACTATGCCGACGGAGGATGTAAGGACCTTGAGTAAGGGATTTACAGTGCATGGAAAGAAACCGGCACGCTACGTTCGTAAGATTGCAAGTGGGGATTTGAGTACCTCTAGAGCCGAAGAGGTGATGCTGAGAGAGGCTAGAGAACGCCCAAATATGAAATTTGCCACTCACGCCGATTATTTGAAATACACGGCGGCAAAGGCGAAACAGGGGGAAGAACGTAAACCTGAACGAAGACTTTAATAAATGTTCTGGCCAATTGTGTAAGGATAGCCTGCCAGGAAACTGGGGTAGTTGACACGACCGCAGTAGATGAACATGTTACCCATAAAGATCGTGGGTTGGACATTGTTGTGGCGGGCATCACCTCCCGCCGGGTTCATTGTATGACGGTGTCCTGGATCGAAGACATCGTGAATATGTCCAGGATCATTAAGGTTTGCATAACCAGTATTTGTAGTTGCGTTATAAACGCCTTGATTGTTTCCAGAATTTGTCAAGGATACAGCGTTTTCGTGATTGGTATCAAAGGACGCAATGTATCCGTGAGCGTGTCCTAAATCAGTAACACCGGTTGTGGATACAATAGTAGAAATTTTAGTGTACTCTATAGACGTGGAGTTGTTTGTGGCAATTTGGCCACCTGTACCAGTCGTTCCGTGGTTGTGAGAGGGCATCTCAGGAATCGTCAGTTGATGCATGTATTCACCGGTACTCACACCCAGAATTGTACTAAAGGTTGACAGGTTTTGATCTCGGCCTACACCAATCGCTCCGGGAACCTTGCCTGCTGCATTGGGAAGTTGAAACTGGGTACCAGATCCACCAAAGGAATAGCCAATGAGATCAAAGAGAAATTGAAATTCACTCACGGATAGGGTACGTCCATCGCAAAGCAACCACCCCATGTGATCGCTTGTAAGGGCTGAAAACTTGGAATCGCCGACCCTATTCTTTTGATGGGCCGAAAAGGTCAGGGGAGTTCGACAATAGGAAGTCATCTACTAACGGAGGATTTTTATTTTCTGAACTATAACTAAGAATGCCAACAAAGATAAGTTTTGAGCCTGTGCCCGTAGGATCTAGACGATCCTCGACTCTTTCGACTCTTTCGACTCTTTCAGATGATTCCATATTTGGTGTGATTAACAGTAATAATAATAATAATAACAATAATACCACGAATAACAGTTCCCGACATTCTTCCTTTGCATCTATAAACGAGGAAGGCAATGTATCGAATCTAGGGTCTGTGGCATCCAGATCTTCCAGTAGTTCCGCTGTATATACAAGGACTGCCATGCCCCGTTTATCGTCACAGATTGTTTCGACCCGTGGTATGCCAAAGGCGTTGACTCGCCCAAGTTCTACGCTTATTAGTCCTCAACGTATAATCCGAAATCATACATCTCAGAAAGCGAAACGTTATTTAGTACCTCTTAACAAGCGTAATTTACCACCATCTCCTATAGCTGCTAGATCGACACCTCGTAACAAATCGATAAATCCCTTTACGAATGTGCCTTCAAATATGAAAAATAATACTTTTACAATAAAAAATCCCATGATATCAAAACAAAAGCGGTCTCCGAGGACATCACAGACACGCAAGTTTCGTCGTATGTCCTCGTAAATACAAAAAGTGAAAGGATCCTACGATAAGCAATACATATATAAGTACTTTTGTAAGGACAGATGATCTTGTGAGGCTGAGTTCTACCAAGCCCCACAATCCGATCCATAGAAAAATCTGAAACAGTGTTTGTTCTACAAAGGCAAGATCTGCGTTCATTACCTTATATGCCGAAATAAGTTACACTGTTGGATTCATTAGTCCCTGGTTGCGTTGTAAGACCTGTACTGCCAAACCCACCAGATCCTCGTAGTGTAGTCCCTCCTGGAATTACATCGACGATCTGAATGTCCTCAAAGGGAAGGAGATCGGGTGCGGCAATTTGAAAGAAGCGAGTGTTATGTGTGACAGTGGCGCTCTCTGTGTCATGATTGTCCACTTTTGCAAGTAAGGTTCCACGATAACCGGCATCAATCAAGCCTACAGAATTGGAGAGACGAAGTCTCGTCTTAGACAAGGAGGAGCGTGGAAGAAGCCAAAACGCACGGAAGGTTCCCTTCAAATCATCATACAGGGCTGCAGCAGTCTGTTGATTGAGTACAGCACCAAAGGCATTTGGAGATAGGACGGTGGCATCCGTTACTAAATCAAATCCTGCATCACGCTCCTTCAAGGGCTTCGCAAGATAGGCCTCTCGAACTGCTTCATACACGGTCTTTGCTTCAACACTGGTGGGAACGAGATATAAGGTGGGCATTCTGATCCGTTCAAGCACGCACGGAACCGATCCAATTTTTTTCACTTCAAAAATTGAACATGCGGCGGATAGGACTCGGATGGTCAATCATGAACGCAAAGACTATTGGCACTATGAAGAAGGAGTTTCATTTGACGAGCAAAAAGGTAAGAGATGGGATGATTAGAACAATCATAACCGAACTATGCCACGAAGCCTTTGCTTCACCCTTGATCGAACATTTGAAGAAGATTGGATACAAGAAATTCGATGAATTTAATGAAATTACACTAGTGTTAAAGTCGGATAATATCCGGTTGCACTTTAGCACTACCTTGATGGGGGGGCATACCTTAACCTACACGATTGATGATTATGCAATGAATCCCCCTAACGATATGAAGAAAACTACCTTTCTGGGAATTGAGTACTAGTTATGCGTGAGACACTACATTTTTGGCAACCACCTCGACCGCCTTTTCAGCCGTCTCTTCCTTCTTCTCAAGACGCTCACGACGACGGCTGATGCCGAGGTCCTCCGTCTCAAACATTGACTTAGGAGGCTCCTCGGAACTAGGGCCACCGGCGCTGATCTGTGCAGTACTCTTGGCAGGTGCACCCTTCACCTTCGCATTTCCCATACGACTCACCTTCTCCGCAGCGTACAACTCATCACGAGTGGCCTCATTCTCACGATACTTCTTCATCAGAGTGTTCAACTGCTCATCGGCGTACTCCTGATCCGCAACGGCGTGTGGCTCCGGATCCCAAGGAAGCCAGAACCCGACCTGTCCGACGTAGACGTTGAAGGAGGGATCCAACTTCTGTAGGGTCTTGGCTCTATTCAGTGCCTCGTTATACGTGTCGTATACGCCACGTACCTTGAGTCCCTGAATCGTAGTGCGGAAACTATTGGAGGCGAAGAAGTCATCTTCCATCTTCTTCTTGTTCTTGTACATAAAGGTTTCGTAGTCCTCCTTGATCTTAGATACACGGAAATCAGACATCTCGGCCTTGACGTGCGCCTCGAGATCGGCCACTGTGGTGCCGGTAAGAGTCTTCCGGGCTTCTGAGAGGATGTCTGAGACGCCACTGAGGTCCGTTACATCGATACTCGTCTTGCCCGACTTGGCGAGTTCAAAGGAGTCCTGAATCTTGGACAAGGAGGTCTGAAGATCGGCAACCTTCTTCATGATGAAGGACTCGGTAGTCTTCACCTTGTACTGCAGTTCATAGTCCTTGATGAACTCGGAAAAGAAATAGAGATCCTTGTTCTCTAGGACCTTGTTAGGGCTAAGGAAACTCAGGGCTACGTAATGCTGTCCGGGGAGTTCCTTATCGGCCTCCAAATACACTTCCTTCTTTTCCTCTTCTGTGGACATGGCTTCTGGATGTAGAACATAGTTCTCGCTTTAGATTTAAACTCAGTTGGCTAAAATTTTTTTTATGCCCCCGAGGTATAAAGATCTCATGGACGGCCTATCTATCTCTGAACTCGTGACACGTGTTATCAAGTACTTCCTGGAGGGTCTCGCCGTTGCGGTTGCCATGACCATCATCCCCCGCAAGACCCCCGATGTGGAGGAGATCGTCGTCGTGGCCTTTGTTGCCGCCGCCGTCTTCGCCATCCTGGATCTGCTGTCCCCCTCCATTGGCCTGACGGCTCGCCAGGGTGCGGGCTTCGGTCTGGGCGCCAACCTGGTCGGCTTCCCTGCACGCATGTAAATACTTGAATATTAGTTTATACATATATCTTTGTATCCTATACAAAAATATATACAGAACGTAGAAATGAAGGACGCACATATCTTTTTCATCTTTGTATTCGCTATCTTACTTGGATCCTGTGCCCTAATGGTGTATTACAGAGCAGAGGGGTTTGCTCTTGCTCCTAACATGCCTCGTATTGTAAAGAAACCTCTGATGAAGCCGGCTTCTACAGGGCGACCCAAGGTGCTTCTACCGATTAAAAGATAGGATTACGGGTCTAAATCATCAGATCCTCGTCCTCACTTTCTTCATCGTCTTGTGTCGTTACAGTCACTATAGCAGAAGTCGTCGTTGCGTTAAGCCCTCGTTTCGTACATTCTCTAGAAATCGCCCCCTTCGTCTTGGTATCTAAGACGGGAAGAGTATCACCTGTGTAAGAAATCTCTGTAAGAGTTTCCATCATATCATCACGAGTCATGTTCAAAGACTCCAATGTATCTACAATGGCGGATGCGGAGAGAGACGGGCGAAAGAGTTTCGCCCGCAACAGGTCACGAGCATCAAGCGCCGGTGATCCAATACGTTTGGACAAATCGGACAGCCATCGACGTTGTTTCTCCGCCTTGCTCCTCTTGCCGAGCCAGGAAGGAAAGAGTTGAAAGGGTGCAGGACCCCCTGTTACTGCTGCTGCACCTGCAATGGCGACTGCACTGTGCGTCATCAGGCCCCATGCTTGACTCCTGTGAATGCGCTTATCAAGTATATCAGCGGTTCCGATCAGGGTAGCGGCTTGACAACAGTGATCTAGTTGCTCTTTGATCGAACAGGCCACTCGTGGTTTACCGGATGCAGCAATGTAGCCTTCCGCTACCATGAGTGGCACACAGCCATAATCGACAAAGACAAGGGCTGACTTTTCATCCCATGACGATTCAGAGGGTGAGAACAGGCGACCCGCTGCTGAGAACAAATCAGTGCGAAGAATTTCGTCCTTTCCGCCACTTGATCCCATGCTATGAAACTGTACAGCATTCAGGAGCGCTCGAATGTCATTGCCGGACTGCTCGGCTAATCGTTCCAAGTCGGCTGTAGGGACACCGAGACGTTTTGTAAGGGCTTTTGCGATCATACCCTTGGGAACTCTGGCGAATCGTACATCCATACAGGCGGCCACTAAGGGTCTTAACTTAGGAGTCGACCGTTCATTGGCGATACAGATAATAGGAAAGGTGCTGATCTTACAAATGCGGGCGAGTTCACCGACACCGCCTCGATCTCCGCTACTCATTCCGTCCACCTCGTCCATGATCAGCACTCGTTTCTCACCGATATGTTTGGACTTTGCTGCTGTTTCAAAGAGGGCCTTGATGGCTGTAGCGGAGCGCTCATCGCTCGCATTTCGTTCTACGACTGTGAACCCGCAGGCTTTTACAACCAGGTGAGCGACAGTGGTCTTACCGATTCCAGGAGGACCTGTAAGAAGCGCAGCCCTGTCTTCCTGTGATGACGGCCATCCTGTTTTCGCATTCCATCCCTGTAACCAGGTTGTCAAGGTTGCAATTTGTTGTGCATGTCCAATCACTTCGGCCAAGGATTTGGGTTTGAGTGCGTCGGCCAACAGGGGTTTCGGAGAGCCAAGTGGTAGTGATGACACGGGTGTTAACTGAATGCGGAGCCGTTGGGCTTCGGTAATCTTCCACGACGCAGAAGCGCCACAGATAAGAGTGGAAATAGAAGGGGACCAGGTGACAACGGTTGTCTTCTGGTCTGCTAGGTATTTTAATAGCGCAGGCATAAGCGCCTCAGGAATTCCTGAGAGCGCTACTTTGGTAGGAGGCATGTGCTTGCTTCTGGGATAGCACAAGGGATTTCAATTTTGCTAGACGAAAGACCACTCCTTTATCTTAGGCAGGTGCAGGTGTATGCACAAAGGGATGCGCATCATCCGCCGAAGGCCAGCCCCGCTGTACCATATCACCGTGGTAACTCTTGGCTCGTAAGAGGGCTTCTTGACTGTCAAAGAGAGGCAGAGTTTCACGTCCTGAGTAATACATCGCACGACCGGTGGCGCCGGGCACGTCCATTTCAGGTCGGAGTGTTGCAGGGCCCCCGGAAATCCAACGATACGGTGCTGCCGTATCAGTAATCCACAGATAGGTATGGAAGGGTGCCTTACCAGAGGCAGGGAGAGATTCAAATTCAATGACGGGAGGAACATAGATGGATCCAAGACCAGCAAAGTAGCCGGCAGGGATATCCTTGAGCGTTAGTTGAAAGGATCCGTTCACACTCTTGATTTCACCCTTATGAGGAGTGTTGGAATAAGCGATTTCCTTATTGGGATAGGGTTGACCGGAACCGTTGAATCCCAGGCCCTTGGTAGTAGGGGCGGCGGCAATCCAACGGATGGTTTGAGGGATGGCGCCAAGGGCTGTAATACGACCTTCGACAGAGACGGATCCATTTCCAGCATTGCGTTTTACTACGGCTTCTACGCCATCACCTTGAGATGGATGTTCCATTTCTAAGGCTTTCTATTTTTTATGATTAGATTCTAATCATAGAAAAATGTTTCATTATAATGTGCTTTACGATCGAGGCGCACTGTAGGGATGCGATGCCGCACTACCACCATAGATACTGGCATTACCCTTCAGAGAAAAGGCCGTTTCAGGATCATCCTGCGCACAGCGAGACATGCTGGAGGGAGGCTCACGAGGAAAGGTGCCGGGAGCCATAGGGATGGTGGCATCGGACAGGGCTTGAGGAGCGGAGGCCGATTTGTAAATGGAAGGAACATAGATACGACCGGTACCAATGCCCTGGAAATTGCCGGGAACGGTCTTGCATCCCTTCCATGTACAAACACGCTTGTACAGTTCGGGGACCATGGTGTCGACGCAATTCTGAGAGGTTACCTTGCGGTTATTCAGGTCACGGGCTTGCTTCATCAAGGCCTCGGCTCCGTGCGTCATTCGCATACGAACATCGTTGTCGCCGAATTCAGCGGCAGCCACTGTAGGGTATTGGTAGCAACGGGGCCTGTAATCCGTCATCACTCGGCCATCCGCCATGCGTGCGGGAGTACCGTGAGCAGCATAGTGAGGGTCAATTGTGGCATAGCAACCGGCCTGTTGAAGGGCGCCGGACCGAAGTTCCATGAACTCTAAACTGCTCATTTGTCTGGTCGTAGAAAAAAGATACTATGAACTTGATTCGTTAGATCAGGGTCATAGGATTAATTTATTAGGTATTTACTGTAATTCAATACGACTAGGCTCGAATATAGGAACTGCGTCATCGGCTACAGAAGCAACAGGAGTGGCAGCAGTCGCAGTGGAAGGGGCAACAACCTTTGGTTCAGCACGAAGCGCCTCAATTAAGGCTTGCTTTCGGAGAGTTGAGGCGTTGGGAATATTGCGCTGTTCGGCCAATCGTCGGAGTTCCTTTAGCGTCATTCCGTCCAGGGCAGAGGCCTTGATCTTAGGCTCAGGCGTCATCAATTCGTCAAGACCACTTCCAACGCCACCGGGTTGTAGATCATCTGACAAAGAGACTGTTGCACCGATGGACTCGGACTCCTGTAGGGGTGCCGGGGATATCTCGGACTGAAGGGTTTCGTGAAGAAGATCCTCGTCTTCCTCCTGAGGGGAATAGGGTGCTACGTGAGGTTGTTGGGATTGTTGTGATTCATGTGATTCATGTGATTCATGCGCATCTGGTTTCGGAACCGACATAGAAGACTTGAATTCATATACGATGTTCTCCAGGAGGTTAATCTTGCGCTGGAGATGCTGTGTCTGCGTCCAGAACCAATACACAACTCCAATAATGAGCACAGTCATGCATAAAGCAATGTAGAAGGTGTCAGAGATGTTCATACGGGCTTCTGATCTAGGCCCGCACTTTTCACACTTGATTTGTTCCGCAGAAGTCCTCGTTCCTCCAGAATTTCCATTACACTGGACAACGAGGACACTCCAGGAGCCACTTTATAGGTGTAGTTCAGAATTCCCTTATCCTCTGTTGCCACCAATTGGAGAGCCGTAGCCTTTGCAAAAAGGGTAGTCAATTCGGCGTAATGGGTGGAAACGACAGAAATACAGTCTGGCTTCTCATACAATTGCGATAAGAAGACCTTGCTGGCTTCCACGCCGTCATGCGCATTGGTCGAGTGAAAGATCTCGTCCATCATGACAAAGATAGGACGGCCTTCCGCTGCTAATACGGATTTTGCAAATTCGATTTCCGCCTCGAAGGTACTACAATGTCCGAGTTTTCCACAGGGTTCTAGTCCCGTCAGCACGGCGGCAAAGGGAGACCATATCATCGACTTGGCGTAGGCATAGCCCCAGGTCTGTGCAAGAACAATCGACAGACCCACTGCCTTACAGAAGGTGGATTTCCCACCACGATTAGGACCTGTCAACAAGGTATGGACTGTATCCTGAGAACTATGAAAGTTGTTGGGGGTACAATCCTTTACAGAGGGGTGATGAACTCCCTCGATATCAAGTCGTACATCGTAAGACATGCGAGGAAAGCAGACACCTGGTAAATCGGCGAGGGTCGTTTGTACATCGACGAGGGCCAACCAATCCACGAGGCCTGAGAGGGCTTCGGAAGAATTCCAGGTGGCGCCATAGGCGGCACCACCATCCAGACCATCGTATAGGGTGCAAGCAGCCAAGGCCTCCTGTCCCCCCGTGATCAAGGATCGACAGGCACGTCGGCATTCAGGAGCCATCGACTCCAGACGGTTCAAGATTCGTTTGCCAGCGGCGTAGGTACGCAAGATGGTAGATCCTCGTCCCTCTACATCAAACCAGATCGACCGAAGATGTAGGGCCGCTGTAATCTGTCCCCACAGTCCACTAATGAACATCAGAAGGGCGAAGCCGATGAAGAACATTTCAAGGATGGATCCAAACCGAGAGGTCCCCGCCCGTTCCATGATCGGTGTAGGGAGAACGATTTGACTTCGTATCACAGCACGAATTTGTTGTAAGATTTCCGTGGAGGATTGTTTGGCACCGGGTGTAAGAACGGCGATTAGAAAGGGAAGAACCAGGGCCAGAAGGGGTGTAAGAAGAGAGATCCCTGGAAGTACAATGGTCTTCCAGGTCAACATTCCATTGAGGACAGCAGGACTGGTATTGAGAAAGGCGGTAACATTGTCGGGATCCCATAAGATTTGTGATACGGATTCGGAGACACGCTCGTCGGGCTCTTCCAAACAGTCGTCGATGATCTTGGTATCCTCGTGTAAGGAGGCTAGATCGGCGATGATTTGTTTTCGAATCGTTTGATCCTTTCGTAATCCCATCAAGGGCAGTTGACGACGTTTAATCGTGGCTCGATCGGATGTAGGATCTTGTAGGCCGTCTTGAAAGCAGGCGGAGCCCCAGGATGTTTGAACGGGTACGGTGGATGCAAAGACATCTAGTTGAAGATCAGAACCAATCTTATCACCCCACATTTGTATGAGCAACGCAAAAAATTGAAGAGATTTGGACGCTGAGTCTGACCACAGTCCTTCTTCCCGTTTAAACCCATCTTTCTGTAATTAATATAATGACGTCTGTTCTTTCTGAAACTTTAAAGCATGCGCTGTCTCTGAGAGAGACGTCTCGTACCTGTCCTGCGGACTTTGCAAAGGCCTGTTCGTCTCTTGCCTTGTTTCACGAGGGGCCTTCCGCCACTGGGGGTCAACGATTTACGGGGCTTTCGGGCTCCAGTCGTCCTGCACCGTCAGAGGACGGATTTGAGCCTGTTCATGGTCGTAAGGGACGTGGCTACGGTGGCAGAGGCGTAGGATATGGTGGCAGTTCTAGTGGCTATGGAGGTCATAGCAGTTCTTCCCAGGGTGGCTATGGCGGCCGCAGTTACAATGGCGGTGGATTCAATCGAAATAATAACAGTAATAACAATAACAGTAATAGCAGTAATAACAGTACTCACAGTCATCATACAGGAATGAAGCGAACCTTTGGTTCCTCGGCTCCCGTTCTAGAGCCCGCTGTTGATGTAGAATCAAAGGAAACACACGATACTAAAGAAAACGTCGTAACAACAACAGAGTCAAAGGAAGTCGTCCCTGTAACTCCCGTCATTGCATTCAGTTCTGCAGCGGTAAGAACCGGTGTAAGTTCTCGTGATCGTGTCTTACAGCGTATTAAGGGTAAGATCAATCGCATGGGGTTTAACACGTACGACAAGACGAAGGAGTCGATGCGAGAGATGTTGGATGGCGATGAGATCGAGTACCTGGATGAGATCTTGGCCTACATCTTCCAAAAGGCGGCAACAGAGTCCATGTATTGCGCCTTGTTTGCGAAGTTGCTTCACGAGTTAAGTGGTGAGTTCCCTCATTTCCGTACAGCCATGCGTAAACTCTTTCAAGATTACACAGCAATCTTTACGGAAGGCGTGAAGACGGCGGAACACGATTCGGAAGAGTACAAGCACTGGTTGGATATTCAAGAGCGTAAGAAGTTCCGGAGGGGGTATAGTCAGTTTGTATCCGAACTTGTAAAGTTGGGAGAGGCGGAGCCCGAGGCCTTTGCCCGGCTCTTGGATCAGAGTGTTTCTGTATTGGAAGCATCCGTTACAAATGTAGACAAGGTCCATCTGTCGGAGGAATACAGCGATTGCTTGCAGACCATGTGTATTTCAGCCTCTGCGTTATTATCCACGGCGTCTTGGTCTGCCGGTCTGGTCTCTCGGATCGAGGCCCTGTCTGTTTACGAACTTGCGTCTAAACCTCCCGGATTCTCCACGAGGGGTCTGGTCATCTTGAAGAATCTGACTGATTATGCGAAGAGGGGGTGGAAGCCTCTTTCTCTGTAAAAAATATATAACTAAAATAGAACAACATGGCAGCCAAGGTAAATAGTCGTAAGAACAATCGCAAGAACTCTAGGAAGAACTCCAGGAAGAACTCTAGGAAGCAACGAGGCGGTTCTGCACCTGGTATTATTCGAACTCGTATCACAGGCCCAATTGGGACAGTCGTCCGAGCAGCCGATAAGGCTGTAGGAAGCACTGTGAAGAGAGTTGCCAACGCCGCACAAGGTATCCTTCACGAGGGTGTTATAGTACTCAACGGAACAATCCAGGAGGTCGGCAATCTTGGAAACAGCACTCTCGGTGCTGCTCGAAACGTGGTGTCTCGTAAGAATCGCAAGAACAATCGCAAGAACAGTCGCAAGTCGGAGCGCAAGTCGGAGCGCAAGTCTGAGCGCAAGTCGGAGCGCAAGAACAGTCGTAAGGCTGAGCGCAAGGCGGAGCGCAAGAATAGTCGCAAGAACTAAATACATTTTTTGAGATCACCAAAAATTGATCCGCCATCCAGCACCTTGCTAAATGGCAGACCAACACCACTATGCCCAAACAAGATAAGCCTGTAAAGAAGTCTTCTAGACGTGAGGATAGCGACGATGAGAGCGTGGATAGCAAGGGCAATATTCGCAATCTCATTGATTACGACTATGAGGAATCCGAGTCAGAGTCATCCTTGTCCGAGCGTAAGGCGAAGAAGAAGGCGATGAGGAGGCTGAAGCGTATTGCTGATTCGAGGGAGAAGCGTAAGGAGTCCAAGGATAAGGATACGCATGGCTTCATCCTCAGTGATTCCGACGAGGAGTCCGTTGCAAAGGCTCCTAAGAAGAAGCCAAGTACAAAGACGGCGCCTATTCCGATTCCTAAGAAGCGTATTGAACCTACCTTGGTCGTCGAGGAACCAAAGAAGAAGTTAAAGGCGAAGGCAAAGCCAGTCGTAGAAGAGGAGGAGGATGCGGATGACGAGGAAGAGGATGATGAGGATGATGAGGAGGACGATACGGAAGACAGTGGCGAGGAGGAAGATGTAACGGAGGATGAGGACGAAGAAGAGGACGATGATTACGACGATGAAGAAGACGAGAAAGACATAAAGAAGCGTCGTGGTGGTAATACGATTGACATCGTCTTCAGTGATATGTTGGGAGGCGGAGCCCGTGATCCAAACAAGCCTCACAAGTACAATTTGAAGAAGGAGTCTGATTCTGTACGCCGTTTCGTCAAACTTGTACAAAAGGAGGACGACGGGGAGGAGGACACGATTGATAATGATATCACCTACTTCAAGTCACTTTCATCAGATAAGCAATCCAATCTGATCAAGGTGTTGGAACATAAGAATACTCCTACAGAGGTCCAAGTCCCGCTGAAGTTCAAGATTCTGGAAAAGGTCGCTGCGAAGCCTGATCTCAGTCGTATTGCAATGGCCAAGTACAACGCACTGTGTAGCATTGACCCCAGCAGTACGGAGTATTACAAGTGCGGTCATTGGATTCAGGGATTTACGGGTCTTCCTTTGACGGTGTACAGGGATCTGCCTGTTAAGATTGAAGATGGAGCGGAAAAGTGTGCGGAATTCATGGACAAGGTGGGCAAGTGTATGAACACGGCGATTTATGGACACGACGAGGCCAAGTTACAAATTATGCAGTTTGTGAGTGCCTGGATTGCGAATCCTAAGGCGGCCGGTAACGTTCTCAGTCTCCATGGGCCCATGGGTACGGGCAAGACATCCTTGATTAAGGAGGGTGTAGCGAAGGCGCTGGAACGACCCTTTCACTTCATTACGCTAGGAGGTGCGACGGATGCAAGTTTCTTGGACGGACATTCGTACACCTATGAGGGATCGACGTGGGGACGAATTGCAGAGGTCCTCATTCAGTCTAAGTGTATGAATCCCATCATCTACTTTGATGAGTTGGACAAGGTCTCGGAGACTCCCAAGGGTGATGAGATCATGAACTTGCTGATCCACTTGACGGACGGCTCGCAGAACGATAAATTTCAAGACAAGTACTTTACGGGCATTGATTTAGATTTGAGTCGATGCCTCTTCATCTTCAGTCACAACAACCATGAGAAGGTCAACCCTATTCTTCGTGACCGTATGTACAATATTGCTGTTCAGGGATTCTCGATGAAGGAGAAGTTGCTCATTGCACAGGAATATCTGTTGAATGCGGCCTTGAAGGAGGCAGGACTCTATGAGAAGGTCAGCATGAGCAAGGACATTCTACAGCACATTATTGAGCACTTTACGAGTGGAGAGGCAGGTGTAAGAGAGTTGAAGCGTTGTATCCAGACCATTGTCAGCAAGATCAATTTACTGCGCTTTTACAATAAGCCCAAGTTGGTTCCTTTCTACATTGAAGGCTTTGAATTGCCCTTCACGATGAAGAAGGAGCACGTGGATCTCTTCTTGAAGCGCAAGGAGGTGGTCAATGAGAGCATCGCACATCTGTACATGTAAGAATTTGACCGGTGCTCATAAATGAGCACCTATGATTGCCTGTTAAGTACAGGACTTAAAAAGGTCTAAAGTCTACATACCCTAACGGAACAGAAACACCATGGCCGAAGATGTGCACATTACAAAAGAGCGATATACTTTTTTGCAAGATATGGAAACCAAATTAAAAGAACACGTATTAGTAAGTCGACAACGGTTAGCAGAATTGGAAGCGGCTGTTAAACAAAGGGATTTAGATAAGGAGGCCATTATTAGTGAATATAAGAAAGAACGATTACAGAAGTTGAGGGAGAAGGATCGATCCAATGTAGCGGCTGTGCGAGAACGTGTGAGACGATTTAATGAAAAGCATAAGGATGAAATAATCGAAAAACGAAAAGCCAAAAAAGAAGCAAAAGTAGCCGAAGAGACCGCCACAAATACATTAAGCATATCATAAATATTATAGGATTCTAAGACAGCCTTTATAGCCATTCAGACAGCCTTATTTATACTCCATTACCGTAATTGAATCGTATAGAATTTATGACACATATGCTTACCTTATTTGTGTCTCTTCCGACCCGTGAACATAAAAACGGGTACCAAAAATAGAGGCTCTGCCTCTGTTTTTGGTGTCCGTTTTCAAGTTCACACGGTCTTAGGGCGCCCTGAATCTATTAAAAGAGCCTTTTACGACGACCCTTTGGGTCGTAATCAAGTGCTCATTTAAAAGTTCAGCGGTCTAATCCAGTCCTCCAAAGAGGACTACGAGAGAAACCGGCCACGATAGGATAATCGGGCACCAAAATACAGGTATATACGACCACGCAGCACCTGACCAGTTATTTTTGAAATAACGAGTAATAAACAGACCGACTCCCCCTGTCCAGTAAATTAATGTAGCATACAATACATTCATAAAGACACTGTAGAACGTCATCTGTTTTATTATTGTTGTTTTTTATAAGATCATACCTCATTTCCAGGCATGTTGAAAACATGCGTGGAAATAATATTAGGGTCGTACAGAATCTATTCATATGAGCCTTTCATGGCTACCCTTCGGGTAGTCATCAAGTGCGCATCTGAAAAGTTCAGTACTTTAGAAGGGTGGGACACCGACCTTGATTTCTTGGTCCGCCTCCACCTCCTCCTCATCCGTTTCGTTGTCTTTTTTATCTTTTTTATCTTTTTTATCTTTGCTGTCCTTCTTATCGGATACACTGGCGCTCAAACTTTCAAACACCTCCTTGACTTCCAGGGCGTCTCCTACAGTCTCAAGTGCCTTCATGGGATCACCACCGGCACCAAAGAGCCAGGCGTAGGCACCTGCGCCGGACGTGACAATCCCTGCTAAAAAGAGACGAAAGAGCAGTTTCACATCCGGGAGTTTACCATCATTGTAGGAGGTCCAACCGGCTACTGCAAATGGAATTACGAGTCCACCTACAAGTGTAATTACAAGAAGGCTGGCAGTTTGCATGGGGGTTCTAGTGGTTGTATGAAAAACGTCTATCTTTCCTACCGCAATTAGACCGGTTGGTCTAGACTAACTCTACAAAGTCATTCGTGGTCGACAAAGGAGCGTCGATGTCTTCCTCGACTGGTGCTACAGGAGCCTCTAAATCTTCTATATCGTCACTCCCAATATCGGATTCACCACTTGAAATAACAAGGGTAGGTCCCAGATCCTCGTCGGGATCCATACCCCAGGTGGAAGGGGGCTTCTCCTCGACACTCAGTTTGGGCGCATAGCGGATCTCGCTTATTGAGGACGTTGTTTCATCGTAGACAGTATCATAGGGTGTAAAATGCACAGTGGGTTCTGTTTCAATCTGCATGGTAGGTGCTTCAGGTTCCTTTTCGACTTGAAACCCATTTGTTGCTGTAGGGAGTGCGACAGTATGATCCGATCCAACAGGTGTAGGGGCTCCTGGAGGGGTTTCCATCTTTTCTAGTTTGATTGTTGGCTTTACGACTTTTGCTTTTGGCTTCATAGCAGACTCGTCGACTGCTTTCTCTATCTTTTCTACCTTTTCTGCTACTTCTGCTACTTCTGCTGCTTCTGCTGCGTCTGCTGCGTCTGCTATTTCTGCTATTTCTGCTAGTTCAGCGTCGTCTGTTTTTTCTTCTGCTACTTCTGTTACATCTGCTTCCTCTGGTGCTTCACCTTTGGTTTCTTCTTCCTCTATAGTTGTTTCCTTCTCCTTTGTTTCTGGTTCCTTTACATCGGCGTCCTCGCCTTCGTCTAAGTATTCACGAAGAATGGATTTAACAGGGAGTAAGGATCTTACAGCATTGCTCATCGATTCTGAAAAGATCGATTCGAGTTGTAAGATGTTCTTCTGACGCTCAATCGTTGACAGTTCCGTCGACAGCAAAAAAGGCGCCTTCCATAAGGCCCGTGCGCACTCGACAAAGACACGGTGTAAGAAATGGTCCAACTTGGGCAAGGTAATCTGCAACTTCTTCTGCTTGTTGTTCATGCGTACTGCTGTCAACATCTTGGTATGCGCAATAAAGACGGCAGTCACCAATTCCTCTACGTAATCACATCGGCAACCGTCCAAGATCTTGTTGACATGTTCATCAATAATGTCTTGATTCCATCGGGGGACTTCGGCACAATACGTTTGGAACGCCATCATGGTCTTCTTGCCGTGAGTTTGTGCTAAAACATCATACTCGTGACGAAAGAATTGGACAAGGGACGGAACGACCCAGGTACACAGTTGTTTCATATACTCGTTACGAGTTTCAGAATACATGCTTACGGATTCCATTCTAACCAAGAGAGTTGATTCAGTTCCTACGCTTTAACCGCAGAGATACAGGTGAAAAATAGGGCTCGAGGACTGGTTCCACCAAGCCGGGACCAGGCGGCACAGGCCATGGATACAGCAGGATGTGTGGGCCAGCCCCGTCGCAATACATCTCGTAAGTCAATGCCTTGACTGCGACAGGTTGTTTCGGTCGCAATCGCCCACTGAATCCAGGCCGCCGAATCACCCCCTGTAGGTTTTGCGGACAAGAGTGCCGGAATCAGTGTATCATTTACGGTCAAGTGGCAGTGTTTGATTGCGAGGGCTTCTAACAAGGCTGTGCGTACATTTCCGTAAGAACGCATCGCTATATTTTCCACAGTTGCTACCGGTAGAGAAAAGTCAGTGCGGCGATTAATTTCAAACACAATCTCTGTTTCTTCGGGCGCCGCCACTGTCACCAAGGTCGTGCGACTCAGGATAGGTTCGGCCATGGCTCCTGCGTCTCGGCATAAGAAGGCGACTCGAGTGGTGTTGGAGGACGTTTCAAGGCATCGACGCAGGAAGGCTTGGGAATCAGAGGACAGAGCATCGGCGTGTTCAAACACCATCCATCGTAATTCCGCTCCCATTTTAGATCCTCGTGAAAAGGTACGAATGGGATCCCGTAAATCTCGGAGTCCACTGTTGGCTGTACAATCGATGAAAAACGTCTTGTATCCATCGAGGGCTAACTTAAAAAACAGGGATTTGCCACATCCTGCGGGTCCAATACATACGAGGTGACCGGCCTTCTGCGCACGAATTTGTGTGTATAGGGCCGACCAGATATCTGTATTTCCTACTAGATCTGAGATCGTCTTGGGCACATGGGGATCGTAAAGAGGTGTATCGAGCATTCCTACGATGTAGGAAGGCTCGAACTTTTAGACCACTGAATGATTAGTACACCAATGTACCTTTTCTATTAGATAGCGTTCTTTCCACCCACAAGTGCTGCTTTGTGCAGGGGTATGACTAGCGGATTGGTCTCTAACGATTGTACAAAGATAGGCGCATTTCGTATAGCCGATACATCTAACTTCAAGACGGACCGAGGGCGCTGGACACCGAGAACCTCCTTGGACGAGGGAATGCCGGCAACACGATCTGTGAACTGCGCACGATCATTCACAGAATCCGCTGTCAACTTACGGTAAGTCAAGTGAATATTGTCCTCGCCGTTGAATAACTTGACATTGGAACCCTTGGGGGTACGGCCCGCTGCGACCGTCTCCTTTTGCTTGTATTGGCGCATGTTACGGGCATTCGTTTGATCCTTCTCCGCTGAATAGACAGACCCCAGATTGCGATACCAATCCCAGTCATCAAGGGTATTACGATTTGTTACACGCATGATATCATCGGGATCATACACAGTCAACTTCTGCGCTGTTCCTGCAGGGCTCTCAATACCGTAGTATCCGAAATCCTCCGTCGTCTCACGAATGGTGGTACGAGCAACATCATTGGGATCATACACCGTCAACTTCTGTGCGTGATTGCCCATACCCTGAATACCAATGTAATCACTATCCTCTGTCGTCTCACGAATCGTTGTGCGGGCTACATCGTTGGGATCGTACACCGTCAACTTGGGCGCTACACCGTTACCAGGCATGACGATACCGACACGATTCAAGTCAATCGTCTCCTCTGCACGAGTAGGACGCACAAAGTCCTGTTGGGGCAGTGCCACCTCTCGTTCATCGGGTTTCAAGTTAAGACCCATTACTCGTTCACCGGTGTAAAAACGCTCGTTAGGTAGAATCTCAACACCAGATTTACCGTAGTCATTCTCCTGCGCATCTGTATCAGGATTAAAGTTGTTTGTAAGATCTGCGTTACGGAAGCCCCAGGAACCCATCTGCTTCGCCAAGGGCGTGCGAGTGGAGCCAATGGTATAGGTCGCCTTACCCTCCGCCTGACCAGCAATACCCTCGTAAGGTTTGCTTGTATCAGGACGTGTGGTGTTCTTGACGACTTGAACAGAACGGACGGTAGCCTTTTGATCAGCGCCGACGGTTACAAAGTTGCGCTCACCGCCCTGATTCAGGTAAAACTTATCAGGATGGTATCGTCGAACCTCGCCAATGTCTTCAGGTGCTGTAGGAGCCGTCACTACAGCCGCACCTCTCACAACAGGTGTCAAGAACGTCACCTTAGGATTGTTCGCAGTACGCAAATCATCTGTACGAGCCATACGTTTAATCAAGAACTCTTCGCCGGCCTGCTGTTGGTATCCGCCGGAAGGCAGTTGTGTAAAGCCGTCGTCGAGACCAGGGCCAACACGAATGGGCTCGACAGGTCTCTCACCACCACGATTCTTGGGCTCTACAAAACGACTTTGTAAGAAATCTGTTGCAATTTCAGTACCAAACGGGACGTCCATAGGCTCCTTAGTGGGCTCAAACATAGGGGTAATTTCACGTTTGGAATACATGGTCTTACCAGATCCTGTATAGGAATCCAGTACCTGGTTGTTAGCCGTATCGATAGAATTCTGTGTGAGTTGGCCTCGGAAGAAAGGAACCATGTTGGCGTGCTTGAATTCGCCCTGTTTGTATTCAATCCCTGTAAGAGGGGATACAAAGGCAGGACGATCCGTGGCGTCTTCCCAACGGTCGGGACGCATTTGTAGGAGAGACGCTGACTGGGTTGTAAATTGGGCGGGCATCTCCACAGAGGAAATGGGAAAATGAAGTTCACCGCCCTGATTGGGGGACATATAGGGTTCTCGCTTGTAAGAGGTCAGAGAGGGTAGGGGCTGTTGAATATCATAGATGCCACTGGCGCTGAAGTTAGCGGTACGGGGCAGACCAGGAATAGTAGGCGCACCGGCGGGAGTTCGATCAGCGGCGGCGGGATCCATGCCTCGTTGATAGGTAGAGTTATCACGACCATTCGGAGTACTAGTGTTTTCAAATCCTTCGACCTTTTTGCCTGCAGGGGCTTTCGCATCTTGGGACATGAAATACCCCAGACCAAGCATTCCAAGTAACGTTGCTGGTTCCATGCTAACCTTCTACCCTAGTGTTTCATTTTCACTGTTCCTTTGACCGTAGGTTAAGAGACTGATACACATTGAATGTGTAAACGTCTATGCTCGTGCCATATAATTCGTAGGCGCAAATCCCATACTGGGAGGATTCATGTTGGCCATTTGAGATCTTGGGATCACGGAGGGTTGAAGAGGAACCGTGCGCACATTTGTCTCAGGCGCATTGCGACTGGAGGACGCAATTTGATTCGAATAAGGGCCGGGATAGAGAGAACCCATCGAAGAGGCATTGGCAGAAGGTGTAGGGATAACTGCAGTGGGCCCGATGGGAGTAGGAATACAGGGGCGATACTGATCCTTCTGTTGGAGTCGTGTCGTAATGGCCCAATCAAAGGGAACCATGGCGTTTTCCTGGGGGTTTTCGCAGAGCCATTCCCATCGGTTCCAACCGGTGGCCCTCATGGTACAGGGAGGATCGACAAGCCGGGAAAAGGTTTGAGGGAAGGACTCTTCTTGCATCAGTTCAGGTTGGGCCTGGTTGATCTTATCGGTAGAAGGATCGTATTGATTACAGATGGTCTTGGTGGTAGGACGATTCAGATTGAGCAGATCAGACTCCACATCCGTCTTGATGAATTGACTGTTGAGACTCGCACCCCACATCTGTTGGCGGATTGTGGGTTCGGGTGCAAAAGAGGCGGTGGCGTACTGGGGAGGCGTACCGATTTGGTAACGACCAGGGCCCGTGGTCACACGGATGTCATCAGTCGTCTTGCATCCGTCGTATTGACGCCGGGTGAACGATTGGTTCTTCAACGTTTCCATTCTCTTCTGTTCTCTGGTTTTATTTTTGATTGAACCCTAAGGAGTATTCATTGTAACATGTATCAAAACCGGGTACTTGGACTATAATTTTTTGTCAAATTTTATTTCTACACAAAAACGAGTTCCGCCCACTTTCAGGTGATCACTTGTTTTTTCTACACGAAAGTTTCCAACAGATGTTTTTATATAGTATATTCCATTATCAGACATATACTTCTATATAGAAAGAGGTTTAGACTTTGGAAAACTTGTTTCGGGTGGCTAGGATGTACGGAATCGAATATACGGCAAACGTTCCTGTGAAGAGTGATACAGCAATAGGCTGTGTAGCGAGGAAGGATGCTACCAGTGCCGATCCAGTCATCATCAAACTGTCCACAATCAATATTCTGTATGAACCATGTGCATTATAACGTTTAAAGACATCAATCATCGCATTATGGCCTTCGGGAATCGGTGTCACCACAAAGAAGTGGAAAAATAGATCATGAAATAGTTGAAAGGCGACAACAATGCCTATAAATAAACCGAGATTCCATGGGAGTCCAAGGAATCCGTATATTGCTTGTGACACGAGGAGTCCAAGCACCATACTTAGAACATCGGCAATGACGGCATTGAGACTAAATTCATTATACCAATCGTTGATAGGTTGACCAAAAAAATCGGCATTAAATCGGATCAGAAAGAGGACTATAAGTTCTATGCAGATTGTGCCAACCAAGATTACTATGTAGGAGGTGGCGGAAGGTTTGGAAATATCAGCGAACATCTACGATGTAAGATGATATTGATTTAAAAATAAACCGAGTTAGAAGCGATTAGGATAGGCTGTTTGGACAACCAGTGTCTTAGGATTCGGTACACCGGGATAGGTGGTAAATTGACCTGTAGGAAGATGACTGGGTGAGTAGTCAACCGTAGTCTTTACACCCGTGGACTTGTCCTGAAAGGTGTAGTTAGGAGGATAGTCGGGGCAGCCGTTGGCGCCAAGAGGGCAAGCGGGTTGATATTGGCGAGGGATGGCCTTGGAAAGTGCTCGGGTACGCCACGTGAGATCGGATTCTAGGTCGACCAGGGATCCACGGATGATGGAGACCTCGTTACCGCCGACAAGGCCGAGGGCGTTACGATGGGCTTGGGGATTCTCGAATTTGCCGGGTATTTGAGTGTAACCAAACATGCCGACGTTTTGCTCGTCCTTGACGGTGGCGCCGTCAGTTGACCAGATGCGGTTCCACGATATGGTCCAGGGACTTGGCATACTTTCAGTATTCATTCTGACATGAGAGGACATTTATTTTCTTAACCTAATCGTTTCCATTCCCAAAGGGAATCGAAACGATGGTGCTGTTTGTGGGAATCGAATCCACGAACCTACATATTTGCGCTTTGCGCAAATATGTAGGCTGACTAACAAATCCGCAAAGCGGATTTGTTAGGACCTCCTGTTTTATGCTGTTTGTGGGAATCGAATCCACGACCTCCTGTTTACAAGACAGGTGCACTACCACTGTGCAAAAACAGCATGGGAATCGGTGTTACTGAGTGATAACACCTCCTCCCCAATTGTTGCTTAGCAACAGATCTTTAAGTGACTTGACAAGTCACCTTAGCAGTTAATGTCACGAATGAACTGACGACTAGGGATACCGCCACGGATCCAACCACGAGCCGCCGCCTCGGGAACCAGATTGGTAGGATTCTGAATATGTTGGGACAGGTGAGGAATGAGAGGTACAAATTGGTTGGAAAAGAAGGTCTCTGTGACGGTGCCGCAGGGACGATCAACACGACCAAATTCAGCATAGATCAAGCCGCTTTCGACATCGGGATTTCCCTTACCGCCGCCCATGTAAGGAACGGTGGTAAAAGGACGGGCTTGAACGTGAAGAGGGCATCGGGATCGTCCTTCCAGTGTAGGATTTGCACGAAGGGAACTGTCGCTATCAATTTGCGCATTGTTGTAACCAAACCCCTCACGACCGAGCAGTGTAGGATTAGGATACTCGACGGCAGCGGCAGCAGATTGCTTGGGGACAAGATTGGTCGTTTGATAGACACCGGGACCTGTTTGATCACGAAACTGTTGCGCTACCTCGCAAGAGTCATCCAAGGTACGGGTGAAGGAATTTATCTGAAATTCATAAGGGGCCGTGGGACCTCCTCGAGGAAAGGGTGCTACAGACATGATTCTAGCGTGGGATCTTGTTTTTTTTTGTGACGGTGAGCGTTTGAAAAAAATTGATGCGCCATTTCCTGGCTTGTGATGAGCAACCAATCCTTTCTCTGCTTTTCGGTCTTAGTCTTTCCCATGTCTTTATCTGTTGTTTCTTCTGCTCTTACTCCTTCGGTGGCGTCTGTCGTCAGCATTCGTGATATTCCTTATTCCATACACACCAATGGAGTTTACCATTCTCTTACAACAAAGGCGTCAAGCCGGCGTCTTTCGACATCCTCGACGGCGAGGATTTCAAAAGCCATTCAATATGCCTTGGCACAACCGGCTGCCAAGCGAGTATGGGGAATCATTATAGAAACAGACGATCAACCCATGTTTGTTCTTCAAAACACCCAGCACACTCTCGTTCCTCTCATTTATCGTCGTGTTTTGCGAGTGCGAGAAGCATATTTAGATCCCAACGTATAACAACCGTTGGCTCGGGGCACACGCCCTTGCGATTTGAGTGAGGACCTTGCGGTAAATCCTACAGAATTTCCACGATGGAACCGGCGTTCCACATTTTTTGCTGTTTTCAAGGTACGAAAGGGGGATTTGGCCACTTTTTTTGCGTTCCAAGGAAAAGGACTTGTTTTACATGGCGCCATCTTATTATTAGTGAGTATGTTTTCTTGTTTTTGTGTTCGTTCTTGTTTTTCTCGGCCAATGAGACTTTGTAAAATTTGGTCTTGGTAGTTCGGACAATACAAATTTGACAGTCATAATATTAATTGTGTCACAAATTCTTCGACATACTTCTGTTGTAGGGAATGTTGAGCGTAGTTGTAATTCCTCCAAAAAGTTCAAGATGTCTCTATCGTTCAAACGAATATCTTTTATGTTCGCTGAAACGTTTTTAATATATATATGTAAGTCGTTGTAGATCAAACAAGGATTTGTTGTTCGTAAATTAGACATATCGTAATCCATAACAATTGGTAAGTATCCATGTGTATTCAGATCGCCAAATACACCATATTTGATTTGTATGTCTTTTTCTATAGGTTGAAGTAAGACATTTCCAGGATGTAAGTCTCCGTGAATAAATCCGAAGCGTTGAAATGCTGTAAATAAGGATAGAACAAGGTGTTTAAACACCACTTTGAGACCTTCAATATTTGTTCTTGTCCACTCATAATCGATTGCAGGAAGTCCCGTTATGAATGGCATAACCAAAATATGAATTGGATCTCCTGTTTTCTTACACAAAAACGGTGGAACAATGTGCTTATTAAATAATTCTTGTCTGTCATCTAAACAGTCAAATATACAGGTGTGTCGTAAGAAGGTTGGTAATTCTAGAGTTGCTAAGGTTTCTCCAATAAGGTATTCCTGTTGAAGTACAGAAGGACCCAATTTTATAATAACCTCTTTATCTTTTTCAAGAAGACCTTTGAATATAGCATATTTTGACGTGTCATGTTTCATTCGTTCTTCAATCGTTAACCAATACCGAGTGTCTGGCGTTTCTTCTGTAATCCGATCGGTGCAGGAAATGTGATGTTTTTCTGTATTATGATGATTTACACGATTGCGATTGGGTGGCGATAAACTTACAACGTAACTCATCTTATTTTACTTGTTTTTTCTTATATCAACGAATTACGTTGTTATAGGAACTGTGAGTGTTAGCCTTAAATTCAGAAGTCTATGGTGCCGACACTATCCTTCGGCAAAGCCGAAGGATAGTCTGAGGCCCCCATAAGAGCGTAGCTCTTATGGTGCTGAAATCCATGTCACCTGTCCACCCTCTGTGCCCGTGCGGCAAACAGCGGTATTACCCTCCTTGCAGGTAGGGCCTGGGACACGGAAGAGCCAGTCTTGGAAGGATCCTTGATCGTTGGGAATCGAGGTAATGGGAGGAGCGACCCACGTCCTCTGGTTCTGTGTATGTTGAAAGACGTCGCTGGGATCGCCGTACATGCGAGTTTGGAACTGATCCGACATGGCTCTTGCCATCTGTGGATTATCCACAGACATCGCCGGCGCCTTCTTGGGATTGTCGAGAATCTCATTCACAAGCACACTCATGAAGGGATTGGCGGCTGTAGGAGACGTGCGATTTGCGGTACCAATGACGTCCGTTATAACCTTATCCGAGACATCTTGACCTCCTATAATATTGAGAGGTGTCTCACCGGGACTGAGTTTACGACCAATCAGTGTAGGAGTCACGATGGTGTTTTCAAATCCTTCTTTCAACGAGTTGTTTTGTTTCATGGAGTAATACAGAGCCACGCTGATGATAGCCATTCCGAGAGGAATGAGCAAGTAGGTTGATTTGCGCATCAAGATTGCTAATAGGATTCCGAAATAAAGCCCAAAGCGGGTGAGACTATTCAAGGCGGTCGATGTACACAGTTGCGCAGCCTTTGAAAAAGGAAAAAAATCTGCGGCTTGACTTACAAGGATAGAGGGCGACTCTAGCCAAAAGGGGACACACAGAAAGGACTCGGCACTCATCTTACATTATCGCTTCTTTTTTAGTATGAATTTTGTACTTGATTTTTTGGAGGCTTCTTCCTCTTCAAGCAATTCAGCCGTGGCGGCTGCAGCAGCCGCTGTTGCTGCTGTTGCTGCACGACTATCGACGACCAGAGTGTTGGTAGTAGCGCCTTCCGTCCTCGCCTTTTTCTCGGCCGCCTTCTTTCGGAGACGTTCTTGGACTTCACGACGACGGGCAGAGGGAGATCCGTCGGGTTCGCTGCCTTTGAACATTTCACCAAGGGATCCAAACAGAGAGGAGAAGGCGTCATTGTCCGAAAATTCCTTCATCAGTTCCTCCGCCTCCTTTATGATTTCGTCACGGTTGATATCACCACGAGCAAACTTGGCTTGTAGTTTCTTACCAATCTTCTGTGCGGCATTCATGAGCATTTCGGGCTTCTTCGTGAAGACTTCTTGCAAGTAAGTGAAGACACGGGCGGGATCCTTGCTCTCCAACAGTTCGGGATTGATGCCAAAGTCTTCGGGTTTGAACTCCTTTACAAGTTCCTCAGCGATCTTGGCGATATGACCCTTGAAGAGACGCTCGGGGATTTTGAAGTTGGGGAGGGCTCCGCTTAGATCAGGGAACCCAGCACCAAGACCGGGCATTCCTACACCCATGGAGCCCAACTTCTCGAACAAGGATGCAAAGCCGTCGGGTAAGGAAAAAGGCGAACCTGATACATCGACACCCGTGCTAGACAAATGGGACATCATCGTGGATAAGGAGGTCTTGAAGCCCGAGAGATCCCAGAGAGAATCATCTTCTGTGGCCGCAAGGAGTAATAAGGAACTGATATACTTCCATAGCGCATTCTGTGTATTGGTGCTCAGTTCAGACCACAAGGAGGCCGTAAGTTTGACACCGGGCACGAGATCAATGCCTTCCGTCGTAAAAATACTCGCATTCTTTGCGGCAACATCCGTTGTATAGGGATGCCAGAGAGCCGTGAACTGCGCTTGCGCATCCGATAGATCGGCGGCGACGACGAGCGCAGGAAGGAATTCAGGAAAGGTGTCCTTCAATTCCTGTATGAACTGTGCGTACGTTGTAGAAAAAGAAACGGGCATTCTGACAGTCTGGAAGAGATGCTTTCTCCATCAAGAACGCATGGGCACTTTATGCCGACGCTGCTCGTTCCGCCAACACCACAATGACCTTACACCATTTCCAGATGGCCTTCTTGTTCGCCTCCGTCATGGTAGACCAATGCTTTTGAAAGATTACGTAAGCAAAGGCGTAGTCTTTGTGCTCGCCGTTCAAGATGGTGTTCGCCTTTGTAATCAGGGCGGCTTCATCTTCCGCCTTGACGGGGCCATGGAAATCGGGATAGATATACTCCATAAAGGCGGTGTGAATGATTTTAGGGTTTAATTTGCGGAGGCCCTGCAAGGAGTCGAGTGCCTTCTTCAAATCCGTCTCTTCTGGATAGGATTGTGTCAGATCCTCGATGAAGTTGAGGAGTTGATTGTTGAAGGCCGAAATGGGTGTGGTCATAGGATAAGTTCTACACTAAGACCGCAAAGGAAGTTTCATTTTTTTGCGAAAGCGGATTTACTGGCGTTTGGGCGGTCCAGTGACATCTCGATCACGAGCCTTGCTATACGCCTCAAAGTCTTTGATCAGTGCATCTTCTTTCGGAGAGCGCTTCTCTACAGGTGCTGTGGGAGCCCCCATAATAGGTCCACCGAGAAGCGACTGAAAGTTACGTTCAATGGGATCATAACCCTTTTCAGCGGAGAAGGCGTCGCCAATGAAGGAATAGGCGTCCGACCATTTGCCGGAGGCCATTTCAGCACTGTGATAGGCATTGGGTCCTTCAGCAGCAGAAGAAGAACCAGAAGAACTAGCATTCGCCATAGGTCCTACATCACTAGCACTCATAGGAGCCGTTCCCCTTCCTGCATCACCCCGTGCCGTAACAGCCGGTCTTGAAGCAATATCGGGAGAGTACACGGGCAAGGCTAGACTGCGTTCTTCTAAGGTGTTGATAGCGGGTTTACTTGATGTGGAGCCGCCACCCATCTTACGCTCAAAGAGCCAATTATTGACAGGACCGGGTCCTACTCGGGGCGTCGATTCACCGACGACGATCAGAGAGGGAACGGACTTGAGCCAAGACGGAAGAGGAGGACGTTTGGGACTTGGATCGACGTTGACAAAGTTAAATTCAGATGTAAAGGGTGTCGTCGCAAGTTCCTCCAAAAACGCTTGACTGAATCGACACCGGGTGCTGTAATAAAGTGTATGTTTGGACATCTGTGAATCCTATTGCTTCTTCTTGCGATTCCAGAAATTCAATCTGAGCGCAAAAAGTTGAATCCTCCGTTGGAGAATCGGCAGATAGATCAGAGATGTTTGCGGATTACAAAGAAGACGGGCATGCCTTGCTGGGAGATAGTGGATACAAGACGAATGCAACCTTTCGTTTTGAGAATACAAATATAACATACGCAAATGTAATTCGACGTTGTATTCTGTCCCATACGCCATCGGTTGCCTTTCGTACAGAACCGGCTGATAAGTCGGAAGTGGTTGTAACAGAAAATACGTCCTACTTGCCGATGGAAATGGTTGTTCACCGTGTTGGATTGCTCCTCATTCGAGCCAATCCGGTGGAGTATAATTCCGAGTTGTATGAATTTCGGTTGGATGTAGAAAACAAGACAACAAAGTCGATTGATGTGTGTGCTTCTGATATTGAGGTGTGGAAGAGAAATCCAGAGAATCCGTTGGAGGAGCCCGTGAAGCAGAATACGGCGGAATTCTTTCCTCCCGATCCTGTGACAGGGGATACGTCCATTATTATCGAGTTGGCCCCTCAATGGAATCCGTCAGCAAAAAACCAGCGTCTGGCCTTTACAGCCAAGGCGTCCGTATCCATTGGTGCAGAGAATAGTCGTTGGTCTCCGGTTACGGTCTGCGCCTATGGCTATACCTTGGATTCCAATCCGGACAAGATTCAAGCCGTCAAGACAAAGTGGTTGAGAAATACGAAGAAGATTTACGTCAAGGAAGGCATGACCAAGGAGGAACTGGCCAAGTTGGCCGAAAATACAAAGGCGGTCAAGTGGGAAGACTTGGATGGTGATAAGCAGGCGGCGCTGACAAGAGAATTTAACACTATGGAGATCGCTCGTTGTTACAAGACAGATGAGAAGGGAGAGCCTAACGACTTTACCTTTACGATCGAATCAGCGGGAATACAGCCCATTCCAGCGATTGTACAAGCCGGACTCGCTGCGTTAGAGGCGATGGCGAAGCAATACAGTAATCTGGATACGACCTTAGCAGACAATGTAACCTTGGCTGTCGGCGATGCTCGCTTTCCCTGTATTGATATCACCTTCAAGGAGGAGGGTCATACGTTAGGAAATCTATTGGAGACCATACTCATCGAAGATCATGTTGCAGGAACGGAGGAGCCAAAGATTACATATGCGGGATACAAGGTTCCTCATCCCTTGAGGAAGGAGATGTTTGTGCGCATTGGATTTACAGAGGGAGACAGTGAGATTCATAAGCAAACGGCCCGCTCTGTTCTAGCGATTGTCTGCCGAAAGATTGTTCAAACGGCTCGACAACTGCAGCAGTCCTGGAAGATTGCGGCGGGTCTATAGAAATTCTCACGCCTTGAATAATGGCGTCTAACAATTCCATGATATATGCGGTTGTAGCCTTTGTGTGCGCTGTTGTCCTAGGGCTTGTTCTAGGCTTGAATGTTATGAAACAACAGAAGCAAGATGCAGAGGGATTTACGACGATTGCGCTGGAAGGCGAGGTGTTTCCCAAATGTTTTTTGAGGGATCCCGAAGCCACGAAACTAATGGAAGGCCTCCGGTCTTCCAAGCCTCATCATCCCGAAGCCTTTGCGGAGTTGAGTCTGATCTTACAAAAGATGCTCTGTATTGACGCGGATGTGACGAGCAGTGGTGCAGGTGCGTATAGCAGTTTTCAACTGCCTTTCGTCACTCAACACGATATTGAGCCGGCGGCGTCCTTTGTAAATCGTTGCTTGAAGGGTGCGATGCGCAGTCGTGATTTGGAGATTGCGATTGACAAGTTTGAGCGACGAGGTACTGTGCTGGTTCTAGAACTGGCACAGACGGAGGCGCAACGGGCGAATGCCTTACAGATGTTTCGCAATGTGACGAAACGGGCCTCCAGGCAAATCGCTCAGACCTGCACCAGTCTTCATGTGAATATGGATACACCGAAGGGTGCGAGGGATCCGGCCTACCTGGTCCCTGGTATGTTGGATACTCCTGCGCCTTACACCATTCATGGTAATCCTCAATATATATAGATTCATTATAATAATAAGTTTGATCAGGTATCTGAAAGATACGAGATCAAGGTAGATGATACATAAATTCTTTTACAAATGGGCACCCAATTGGCTTGTTATATGGTTGGTCGCTGTATTCATAGCCTATCCCGACCGCAATCTTATACAAATTACAATTGGTCTCATGTTTACGACAGCATGGATTTATTTTATACATAGGGCGTTACACGAGTTACCGAAGGACGGCATCATTGGAGCCTTGAATACACATTGGCGTTTTCATCACGGTCCTGAAAAGGCCCTGCCTCGATGGCTAGAATTATGTTTGGAAACTGTGAGTGATACAGGTATGTTTATGGCGCTGTACTTATTGCAAAGTGTGACCAACGTCTGGTTTGTGCCCAAATCCGTCTTGCTTCTGTATTTGGCTGGATACGTGTCTGGGCATATTGTGAACTACAGTATACTTGGATCTCAAACGCATAAGCAGCATCACATGAATGTAGGGACGAACTTTGGACCGGATGTAATGGATCATCTGTTTTTAACCTCTCATGACGGCACTATAGAAGACATGACATGGTTTATTCCAAATATCTTAATGGGTGGAGTTCTTGTATATCATGCGAAACAGAAGTACAAGTGGGAAGATTAGCGATCTAAACATACAGGCCGTGTCTAAAATAATGGAACCCTTTATGAAGCCACTCGATCGGCGCATGTTTTACAAACAGTTGGAGAAGGCTACAAGCTACTTGGAATATGGATCCGGTGGATCGACGGTACAAGCCAATTTACGCACAAATCTTACACGAATCATCTCTGTGGAAAGTGACTTGGATTGGCATATGAAATTAAAGACGATGATTCCTAAACAAGATCGGATTGAATATAGATTTTGCGATGTGAAGACCTTACCGAATACGTGGGGATATCCTGGACTAGGAAGTACGCAGGATGATTGGCGAGTCTATAGCGATGTCATTCGAACCCTGAGTCCCGAGGATCAACGGTCCTTGGATGTAGTCTTGATTGACGGCCGATTTCGTGTTGCCTGCTGTCTCAAATGTTATGATGTCGTATCAAAGGATTGTGTGATTTTATTCGACGACTTTCTAATTCGACCGCATTATCATATTGTATTGGATTATTTTGAAATCGTGAATCAGACGACGGACAACTGTATGGTCGTTTTGAAAAAGAAGATAGGTCCTTCTCCGCCCAAGGAATTGCTGGAGAAGTATGAATTAATTGCCGAATAGTAGAATGCATCGTAACACCTTTCTATATTCTGTATTTTTACTATCCATCTTTTTACTGACTGTGGCAGGATTTCGAGAGGGGTTTGGTTACAGTATGGGCACACTGGTTCAATTACAGACCTCGCATGTTCCGAGTTCTCCCGAGGAAGTAGAAGAAGAACAACGGGCGTACGTGCGGCAGGTTCAGCATGATCTGATTGATATGACGGGTTCAGGGCTGTAAGCCCTGAACCCTTAAAGCAATAGAATGGACCTTTGGTCCATTCTATTGCTGACAGGAAGTAGCCTGTAAGGCTACTTCCCTCCTGGTTGAACCTTCGGTTCAACCGACAGGTTCAGGGCTGTAAGGCCTGAACCTTCGGTTCAGCGCAGTAACTTACATAGAGTGTATTGGTGACACCCCCCGTTTCATTCAACAAGACAAGTAAGCGTTCTGGACCTACTTCACAATTCTGTTTTGTTTTGGAGGTCACTAAGGAAATGGATTTGGGAGGGACTGTAAGAGTCGACAAATAGGTAATAACATCTGTCCATGTATTAACTTTGCGTGTTACACCTTCGGGCTTCCATAGCAGCGTGTACATTGCTAGAAGTGTTTAGACTTTCTAAACCTTTCTAGTTCGTAACTTATTTATAAACGTTTAAGCAGGAAATAGTAGCGCAATCAGAATCGCCACACCAAGGATTTCAAAGATCGACTTGGCAGGCTTGACGACGCTGACAAGGGGTACCAAGGCATTGTTCCACAAGTATTGGCCAAACAGCAACAAGAGCAAAAACACCAGAATGGCTGCTACGAGGGAGCCAATGGCGGAGGCGCCGGGACCGGGCAAGCCGTTAGGGTTCGCAAAGGTCTCTGTTTGGGAAATGGCGGCAACGGTCATATTTGAAAGGGCGGCTTGCATGTTCTACTCCGCCCCTTGAAAAAAAACTAAGACGAATGGGACAGTCGATCATCCTCACCCCGTGTTACATTCAGTTTCAAGTCGTGCTTGGTAATAGTGCCTCGGTGCTCTTCTAAATACGCCACTAACAGTGTAGCCCGTTCCAAATCCCCATTGAAAAAATCCTTACAGTGTTTCAATAAATAGTCATTCGTAATTCGCTCTGTTACCTCTCGTGTCTTATGGAGTACTGTTCCCTTACTTACATTGAGTTGTACAACTCGATTTGATTCCATAATTCGTAATATAACATCCTTGAGCGCCTTGCCCTGCGTCTTTCGTTGTTTTAAATCATTATTGAGTGTCGATATTTCCTCTTGTACCGTCATCCATCGTTTTAACAAGGTTGGCAATTCTGAGGTACTAGCACCGCCGTCTGTAGGGATAAGTGACATTCCTATTCTATTACGGTGATAAAGGTTTAGACCGGTTACACCGTCGCTGTCTCATCACAGTGATAGGTTACACCTGTCTTATACAAGGCTTTGATAATCTTTGTATAAGGAATTATCGGAAACGCCTCACCCCGTAGTGGCAATCGAAAGAAGGCGTCAAAGAGATCCGCATAATGAACGCCATCTACCGCATCCACAATACGATACATGCGTGTAGACGCATCATGAGTTCCCCACAGCCCTGTATAGTCCTTTTGTTCGATATGTTTGACAATGATCGCATATTTAATTAAGGGATCTTTCGTAATAACTCTGGTACCAGGTGAAAGGATGAAAGACATTGCCGTGTCATGTTGCATACCCTAGGTTTCAATTTTTCCGCACCTGTTTTCGAGTCTTACGGTTTGGACGAACTTTTGGTGGTTCAGGAAGGACAAGCCATTGACCTGGGTTCTTTTCCTTACTCCAGGCACCTTGTAGCCATAGACTGGCGTAATTGAAGGGAAACGGTAGCACAGACCAATACATTCTTATTTAGAAGTCTACAAAAAATACAAACGCTGTCGGTCTCGAATCCCAACACGGCAAATATAACATGTTGATCTCTGCTTACTACCACAGGGGCTGCAAAAGGTGTGACCACAAGGAATGAGAGTCATATTGACAGATTCATTCATACATATTGTACATGTTGGGGGACTCGATTCAGTAATTTGACGCAATAGCAATACAGATCGTAGCGCTTGATATTTGCTGTACAAGGTACATAGTTCAATATAATCCCTCTTTATTCCGAAAGCCTCGTATTGGGATGATGCATAGTTAAGGATGGCTGTTCGGAGGGCTTCTGATTCAGGTAGATCCGAAGAATCGTCCATCGATACAGACAACAGTTTCTTAGTTAAGAGATCTGTTTGTTCCAACTTCTTTTGTAGCCGATTATGCATTGCAAACATATCTTGAATCACGGTTTGATAAACAGGAACCGATTCTCTTAGAACATGATGGAGTGTAGGGATCGAGATTCCTAGAACTCCACTTAGATCTGCCAACACATCTTCCTGATTCACGACCTCTTTCACGTTCGAGAGGAGCCATGACTTACTGGTGAGGAAGCCAGGCGTATCAATGGATTTCAAAAAGGTATTATGCTGCTCTATTGTTGGAAAGGTTGTAAGTTCATCAGATTTTAGAAAGGCCAAGTTGGCAGCACTCTGATGCTGTATTGTGTTTTGTAAACGACGGTTCCACGGTCGTAAAATATCACGGGCATCTGGAAGAATAGAGGTTGCTACATTCATATGATGCTGGAGCACATTGTTTACACCGGATTGAATCGATGGTTCGAAGGATCCTGAGCCGGCATCCGCATCATCAAAGACGGCTGGACCTGAACTAGGTGCCGCCCACTGCGGACCCGTAGAAGGACCCGTCCAGTGAGAACTTGCAGAATCTATAGTAGGCATTTCACGATGAGGTTCTGTATAGTTTTCCATTCCATTCATGTACAAAAAGGCGGGACTGGTGGCGTCACCACCGGCAAAGCGTATGGTTGGAATATTTGAACTCATTCTTTTGATGTCTTTCTTCACCTGGTTTAGGTAACAGACACCTTCTTCGCCCAAATAGGATACAGATCATCGGTGTTAGAACCGTCATTAATCCACTTGTTGGGCATATAGATAAGCCCTCGTGGTTCTTTCTGAAAATAGGCCCCTAACCAACTCAACGATGAATTCGCACAGATGGCACCGGCACACGACGACATTTGACGAAGTGTATCTTCCGCCGTCTTTGTCGATGATAGCGTGTAAGGAATCTCAAATTGTTTCATATGATGTTTGGCATAATCATTGTCGTCCGAAAAGACTAAAAACTTTGCCGATGGATCGGCTTTCTGTATCATCTTAATGCACCGTTGTTGATAACGTGCTAAATTTACATAATGTGTTCGATTGTTCAAGTAATCGCCGGCCCTTACATGGATGAAATATGTATGGGGAACATGTCTTCTACGAACAGACGGTACAGTAATAGGAAGATAGCCTTCGGATTGAAAATATCCATCCAGCACCACATTCTGTGAGGAGGCTCGTAGTTCTTTGTACTCAAACGCTGACTCGGTGGGTTTTATAACCTCATAGTCGTTGATCTTGTCGTGAACCTCTAAGAAGGGAAAAAGAGCCCGTAAGGTACGAATATAGTCTTGTTCATGATCCTCTTTGCTGGATGTAATAAACTCTTTCACAAGTACGCACGTGTATCCGTGTCGTTCAGCATATCCCATGGCGGCCAAGACTTGAAAGACACGGTTACCAAGACCCCCGTAGGTTTTACATGTCACGAGCCGTTTTTGCTCTTGATACAAGACCAGAATGACTAAAAAAATCAAACTAATGATATAGTATATCATTTATTGATCTATAGAAATTAGACCCGTGAACATTTAAAATGGGCACCCGGGGTGCCCATTTTAAAGTTCACACAGTCTTAAGGGCGCCCTGAATCTATTAAAAAAAGCCTTTCAAGACGACCCTTCGGGTCGTCTTCAAGTGCTTATTTTTAAAAGTTCAGCGGTCTAATCCAAGGCAAGTTTGCTTATATACTCAAAATACTCGTCCGAAAATCCGTAGTGGCATCCGTTGGGTTCCGACAAATCGGGTACACGTCGACTCGTCGCATTTTTACCATGTAAAAATGATACAATAACGCCTTCGGGAGGGATTTCCCTTGTTTGTTCGACTCGACCTTCCAGAAAGTCTTCGCCTTCTGCGACCGATATGGCCGCAGGAAACTTACGAGCCGTGTAAAACTCTCGAGTAAAGCACAGTGTGGCCTCGCTTACCCGTTCCGCAGGTGATAAGGCCAGCGGAGGCACATTGATCGCACTTACATACTTTCCAGAATGATACATGGGTAAGACCGCACAGGATACACATTGAATGCCGGCGGCCTTGCCCGCATGAAGCCACGCTACACGGTTGGCGATGGACTGCGCAGGATAATGATCGTCGTCGTCCATCATTACGAATACGGATGCAGATGTAGGAGCAGCGTCGCACGCCTTATTCCTCTTGGAGCCAATCGCCATTCGTTTCGGAATCGATTGATAGATGACGTGAATCTTGGGATTCACGCTCTGGAAGCGCATGATTTGCTCATCGACACGACCCTTCGCATCGCTATCATCGGCTACAATCCACGTCAACTTCTCGTGGGGATAGTCCGCATTCATGATATTTTGCGCCATATTGGCAAACCAACCAGGCCGGTTGTAGGTTAAGGTAATGACTGCTACATGCGGGAGTTCCGATACAGGAAGAGGTGCTAAGGGAACTGATGTTGGAACAGCCCGAGGCTTGGCCTTGTTCAGAATTTTCTTCCAGTTGCTACGAAACTCCTTGACACGAGTTGTGGCGACATGTTTCAAGGTACCTCTCATTCTTGTCGCATCGGCTTCTTTCAAAGCGAGGAGTCCCTCCACGGCCTTCGTCACAGCGGCTTCTGTAAAGGTGCGAGGAGGGTCTCGACATAAAGACGCTGCGGAAGACGCCGTCGTTTCAATCATACCGACGGAACCCACGCATTCTGTGTACAATTCCTTGTATACAGGAATATCCGTCCACAGAGGCAAGGCACCGATCGCTGCCGCTTCCGCAAAGGTGTAGCCAAATCCTTCGGCTGTCGACGCAACGATATGATATCCATACGTAGTTTGAATCTGGGATCGGATCTCATTGGAGGAATAAGGAGGATGGAAGGAGATGTTGGGACAGGTTGTGATCTTCTGTAGACCCTCTAATATCGTATCGGTGGCCACTATTAATAACGGTGGCCAACTGGCTTTCCACGCCTTACAAATTACGACGGCTGCGTCTTGCTTGTGTGCAGAAGCACCAATCATATAGAGAAAGGACTGCGCAGGTGTTGTTTTTAATGCAGACAGTGCGGTGGATATTTCCGGTCCGAAGCGCCATGCCATGACCTTACATCTAGCGGCTTCCACCGTTGGAAACAGGGACCGTGCGTGTTCGGATTTGAAGAGAATCATGTCGGCTCCGCCCTTTGCAACGGGTTCCAGGACCCAATCCCACGCCTTTGTTGGCCACCATTCGGGATTGACGATCACCCAATTCTGTGTGGACCAGGGAAAGGCGGCTCGACACGGTACTTCCAGATGGATCGTCAGATCCACCTGTCTAGGTTTCGTACCACCTCCGTAAAACGACTGGGGATCCTCGTGAAAGATACATTCGACAGGAAAGTCTTTGGAGGAATGAACTTCCCGAAAGAGGGCTTCGACAATACGAGAATCCTGACCTAAACCCCATTGAGGGGGCTCTTTTCCTTCGGTCTCTTCAGTACGCTTTGCGCCACCGTTTCGAGACAGGATTAAGATTCGAGCGCCTCGTCGTAACATGGTTTATTCTATCCTAGAACGGAAAGTTTAGACCAATAGTAGGAGATGTGCTATTCTGAAGAAGTCAGTATGCTTACCTTTCTTGTTGGAACATTTGGAGGCATCTTGGTCTATAGTCTTGGAACTGCGTTTGATCAGATTATTGGCGTTTTTTTTGGATATGTGGCCTTTATGCAACTTATAGAGTGGTTGCTTTGGCGACATCAAGTATGTGATAATTATCACAAAGGTGTGTCGTACACAGGGATGATGTTGAATATCATTCAACCGGCGGTCTTAGGTGCATTGATTCTAGCGTGGAGTCCAAGAACAACTTACAAACCCTTGATTGGGGTGATCATACTTGGTTATCTGTTGTTTGCTCTTTACAATACTAAACATTATACTTCAGATTTACAATGCACACAACCACAAGATAATGACCCGCACCTTGTATGGAATTGGACATCGCTTGATTCTTTCCCGATTATGTGGATTGTCTATATGTCCACATGTTTTATCGTTTGTGCACTCGGAATGCCTACATTAAGATTGGGTCTGTTGTTTGGCGGAGGGATGATTCTCACCTTACTGATAAGTATGAGGATTTATGAGCGACAAGATGTGGGTGCCATGTGGTGTTTCTTCACTAATTTTATACCTATGTCGTATTATCTACTAACTAAACTAGGACTCACGCAAACTATTTTCGCATGAGCATGTAAGAATGTTAAGTGGTGATTCGAATCCGTGGCGTGTCTTGCCTCACGCCACGTTGTATGACCCTCTCGCAGTTCTGGAAGATACAAAGAGCGAGGTCTTTCGATCGCAGATTGCGCTCTTTCAGTCGCAATGGGCACGGGACTTGGCTAAATGTAAAGCCGTAGATAAAGCCGAGTGGCGTCGACTCATGCGAGAACTACCCGACAAGGCGATGCCTCTTTCTGTGGAAGCCGCCCATGAGGTCTTTCAGTGGAATCAAACAGAGGTGGCTGTACAAGCAGGGGGAGGCCATCGGCTTCACATTTGGTTTGATGGGGTTTTAAAGCACACAGGTGTCACAGATTTTGGTGTTGATCAAGACTCTGAGTTGTACTATGTTATTGAGGATGTGGGGAACGGTGCGGAAGTCTTACAGTTGTCGGTATATAAACGGGGATATAGAAGTGATGTTTGGAATACGAAACCGGTGGGTCCGATCGCTGCCTTTTCAGAAGATACAATTGTGTACACGACGGCGGAAAACTATTTGCGGTATTCAGGTGTTGAATGTCGTAATAAAACAACGGGGCATTCGATTTTTACGATCCATTATCAACCGAGTCATCGAATACAGGTCAGCATCATGAAACCGCCACGGCAATCCGACGTCTTCGTCATAGAAAGTGATGGGTTGAAGCAACGGTGCGGGTTCGTCCATTCACATAAAAAGATCCATTGGTTAACAGCGGTCAAGGAGACAACCATTGTTCCCCTTACACAAAAAGCCTATGCTGTCAACGATGCTCTCGTTATCAATCGAATTCGACGCTCCTTTCCTGCCAAGGAGTTCTTGGTCGATGCGGTCCCATGGTCCGCACAGGAATTTATGGTGACGACTACAAAAGACGCCTGTGTATCCTTATATATTTACAGTACAGAAATTCACCGATTTACACCAATCTTCAAATCCAATCGTCCTAATAACATTCAACTCATGCGACGTATTCCTGCAGCACTGTTGGATTGGCCTTACAAACCATCCGAAATATGGGATTTACGAGATGAACGCCGTTTGTATACCTTTCCTGAACCTGTACGACTTCGTCATGTACAACATGGTCATGCCACAAGCAAAGACGGAACAAGAATTCCATATACCTTTGTGTCTGCTGTATCATCACCAAAACGATTGATTGTAGAGGCGTATGGTGCTTACGGTATTAGTGGACATCGGTCGTATCCTATTCATTGGCTGTCTTGGTTACAAAAAGGGTACGGTTTGGCAGTTGGTTTTCCCAGGGGTGGACGGGAGAATGGAGATGCCTGGTACAAAGGGGGGAGTACAGCCGCCAATAAACACAATACCTTTGACGATGTGTACGCAGTCATTCAGCACGTACAAAGAGTCCAAAAAATAGCACAACAGGCTACGATGTTTTATGGGCGATCGGCGGGTGGTTGGGTAGCGGCTCGAGTGGCCCAACATATTCCACCTCTTGTAGGGGCTGTCTACGCAGAAGTACCCTATGTAGATGTGATCAGAACTACAAGTAATCCGAAACTTCCTTTGACAGAATTAGAATACACGGAATTTGGCGATCCCTTACACAAGATTGCAGATTATGAAGCCTTGCAACGGATTTCGCCGATGGAGACGATTCCTATTGCACCGGTTAACGCACCGTTTATTCTTGTAAGAACGGCTTTTTATGACGTACAGGTTTTGCCATATGAATCTGTTAAGTATGTAACAAAATTACAAGCACTGGGTTTTCATGCACTGTTGGGATACGACAAAGAAGGGGGGCATTTTGCAGGGGTAAAGGATGCGATGAAACAGCAGGTAGAGGATGCGTGCTTATTGCATCAAGCACTCTCTTCGAAGGGACCAAAACATACAAGAAAGAGACGATCTTCGATTCGAAGAACTCGGCGTCGGACTAGTTCATGAAAGCATTTCTGTGTGGCTTCAACGTCGTAGGCTGCATTATGAAAGACGATTCCTTCCGCTTTATGAAAGAGTATATCGTAAAGTTCAGACAGTCTTGGGTATTTGTAAGGGTCCGTGTGATAGGAAGAGAGGGAGGGAAGTTTACAAAAGTCCTTGCTCGTTTTCATGGTGCAAAGAGATCGAGCGGGCCAAAGGAGCGGCGGAATTCCCCGGCGTTCAACTTCTGTGTTCAGGACTTCTTGGTCAAAGGAAAGATTATGCGCCACCACCATGTCTGTTAGTTTCAAATCGTCTCGCAAGAGATGTATCACATCCGAACAGTACTCTCCTTCATCGATGGCCTGTTGGTGCGTAATGGTATGAAATCGCTGAGATTCAAGATTCCATACCGTGGCAAGGGGAGGTTTAATGATGTGGGAGTGCTTGCTAAGAAGAGTTTGAGTTGTCTTGTTGGAGTCCCAGAGTTGCCATGCAATTTGGACTATGGAGGGGTAATCGGCTGCGGTAAGAGCAGGTCGTTTCGGAAGTCCATTGGTTTCCGTGTCAAAGAAGAGAATGCGCATGGTGTGAGGTGTCTGACAAGGGAATTGGGTTCATCAATTTTGTCACGCCTAAATATAAGATGCAAGGATCACAAATTGAGTCATCTCTTGGAATTGGACCTTACCCTGGATCTTTAAGTGGCATGGATGCACCTCCTGGCCCGATTCAACCTGCTGCTTTGGGCACGACCAAGCAAAACGGTGGCCTTCGTAAGGTGTCTCGTAAGAATCGCAAGTCTAGTCGCAAGGCTGAGCGCAAGAACAGTCGCAAGGCTGAGCGCAAGAACAGTCGCAAGGCTGAGCGCAAGAACAGTCGCAAGGCTGAGCGAAAGAACAGTCGCAAGGCTGAGCGCAAGGATCGCAAGAATCGCAAGCCCAGTCGCAAGGCGAGTCGTAAGGCTGAGCGCAAGAACAGTCGCAAGGCTGAGCGCAAGAACAGTCGCAAGGCTGAGCGCAAGAATCGCAAGCCCAGTCGCAAGGCTGAGCGCAAGGCTGAGCGCAAGGCTGAGCGCAAGGCTGAGCGCAAGGCGGAGCGTAAGGCAGAGCGCAAGAACAGTCGCAAGGCGAATCGTAAGAACAGTCGCAAGAACAGTCGCAAGAACAGGAAGAACAACATGTAAAAAATAGATAGATTGTAATCTTACTCAATAACACCTGTCCACCCCTTTGTTTTCTTAGGAGCGGAGAGACCCAATACCTCTCTTACTGGTTTGAAGGAACGGCGATGTTCAGGTGTTACACCGTGGAGAGTGAGCCCCTCCATATGTTTGGCAGCCCCATATCCCATATTTGTTCCAAATCCGTATTTTTCGTGAAGATCAGGTCTCAATGCGACTTGTTCTTTGACGTATCGATCTCGACTGACCTTCGCAAGAATTCCTGCGGCAGCAATTGCTAAATAGATCGAATCTCCTTCAACAATGGTATGTGATTCTATACCTTTGTAAGGTCTGAAATAATCCCCGTCGACCAGTAGTCTACCGACAGGCACCGACAGATCATCAAGGGCCCGATGCATAGCAATCATATCCGCCTGTAAGATGTTGTGTTCATCGATTTCAGCCACACTGGCGGAGGATATCGAATACGCAAGGGCGGATTCCTTGATGTAATCAAACAACTCATCACGCTTCTTGGCCGTAATCTGTTTAGAATCCTTGAGTTGAAGAAGCATCTCTCCTCCATCTGGAAAGTCATCCAAACAGTCACTAAAGGCTACGGCTCCGACAAAGACGGGTCCCCACAGACATCCTCGTCCCGCTTCATCCAGTCCTACCTCGATTTCATCGTCATTTGTGTGTCGTAGTTTGTACATGGTGATACAGGACACAACAGTCCAATTCGTTCATCAATTTTGCTTGGTTATTTTTATGTTGCAAGGTATTTTACGTTCTCAGAATAGGGATGAAGATGGTGGAGGGAATACTTATGTTTCTGGTGGGGACCTTATTTGTATATTCGTTACTTTTCTGGACAGGAGTGATTATGTATAAGATATCACAGTCTAAATTGGAAGTATTTACCGATGTGATACCAAAGGATGTACAAATCATCTATGAAACAATGAGCAAGGAAGTGGTAGATATTTTTGCGGCCGTGGATGCCTTTCACACCTTTAATCCTCATCAGGTTGTAAGTCCCCGGATACTACGATCCCCCCTACAGGCATCGTCAAGTATTGAACAGCAACTCCTTGCCCAACAATTATACAGATGATTCTTTTTTCCACATTAGAAGTAAATGAGGTACATTGTCGGTGTCATTGTTTTATTGGTGGCTGTGTGTGCCGTTGGAGTCTTTTTAGTGGAGGAAGGATTTGATAACGTAAATGGTAAAACAGCTGCTGATTATTACAACAGCGTTTCTGGTCAATTTAGGTCCCCTGATTCAGTAAGTAGCGAGTCTGATATTAGCGGATCAGATATCAGTGGTACTCCTAATAAAGTCATAATGAATCCAAGTTCTTATTCTGAAAGTCTCTTACTTTATTCCAAAAATGCGAAAGTGTATCCCGATGGATCGAGTAGCAATCGATCCTCACCCGGTAGCTCCAATCAGACTGGTGCGGATAAGTCGCCATCTCTTACACAAGGACAGTCTTACGGCGATGTTAATCCTGTAACGAATGATGATGGTCGATATGCATCGCCTTCGGATTTAATGCCTGGGGATAATTCGTATGCTCCTGAAGACGATGAAGGAAATATCGCTGTAAGAGTTGGAAACCAACGTAAACCTAATACGTGTCCCGACATGAGTCAGTATATAAGGAAGGACGCCATTCCTTGCTGGGGATGTAAGTTATAAAAATAAGGAACCTTCTTAGAAAGATGGCGCAAATAGATGTATCTTTTATGTTTGGTGCCGTGGTGGTGTTATCAATTGTGGGATATGTACTGTATGTGGCCATACAGAAGTTGAGGGGCGAAGGGTTCAAAGAAAACTTTGAGGACTTCAAATACGGAGGTTATGTAGGTGTGGCCGCTGTTATTGTTTTCATGATTATGCTTTATTGTCTAATAAAGTATCTCAGAAGCCGTGGATAATAATATTACACAAATCCCGGTTTCAATAGCAAGAATTACAGTGAATCAAAGGGTGTAAGAATCAATGATGATTACACCGTTTATGCTTTTATGCCTTTATGCCTTTTATGTTTTTTCAGTTAGAAAGAAATATGGTGATAAGGGTAGGAGACATGAAGCAGTGGGTCATTCTTGTGATCATTGCTGTTATAGCAATTATTGGATATCAATATTACCAATCTACAAAAAATACAGTCGAAAGGTTTGACTTGATTGGTGCGACTACAGCGTCCGAAACATATTCGCCTCTGAATGCGCCAAATACATCACCCGTTCCCTTTACGGGATGGACACCTCCTTCAGGAATGGTGCCGTCGGCGGCGCAGTCCTCTGAGATTCCGGCGACGACTCCCGATGCCACTGTGGTCAACCCTGCCACGTCCATCGCCGAAGCGACCGATATACAATCAACTCTGGATGCGATTAACGCCTTTCATCAGTTGTTTATCAATACGCAACTTGAACTCTTAGACAAGGATGATGCGCAACTTGTGAGAGAGGTACATTCTGAATGCCAAACCATTCAGCCTACCATCATGAGTTCGTATGCGAATCCGGCATCCACCACTCTTACAGTGGCGCAATTATCGGCTGTAAGGCAGAAGATTGCAAGTGCCGTATCGATTCTCAGAGGCCAACCCAGTATCAAGGAGGGCTTTGCGTCTCCTACACCCGTTGGTGGATCTGTGGATGTGATCACCTTACCTCAACTTCAGAACTTGGTGAATCGTATCAACGCTTCGCTACTCGTCTTGTCCAATTTAAGATCAACGGATGCGACCTTAACCCGACGATCTTCCGAATTGGAACAGTTGTCAGCCGATATACAGAATATGATTACAAAGATACAAAAGGGTATGATGAAGTTAAGTGATGTTCCCATTACACCAGCGGCAGCGGATGCCTTCCTGAAGACGGTGGATATGACAGATATGGATCTACCCAGTCTCATGTCGGTAGAAGATATTTCAGGGAGTCCCATGGAGGATATCTCAGGGACACCCATGCCTACGGATGTCACGATAACCGCCGTCAATCAACTTCAAGCCATTTTCAAAACTCTCCAGGATGTCAAGTTCAGTGTGAATGTTCAATTGGCACATGATCCTAAGACGGCGCAGAGAACAAGGGTGATTGATCGTATCGAGGCTCTGGAAAAGAAGATGTTTGCTTATGCGAGTAGCGATACGCCTATGCCTTCAAATATGATTGACGCCGTGAAGGCGGAACTCCTTACCTTGAAAGCCGTTTTACAGGATTCTCCTCCTTCATCGTATTCTCCTACAGATTCCTTGCCAGCAATGCAGGATCGAGTCAACCTGTCTTCTCCTGAGTTCCCGTCCTTTGACCAACTTCAAAGCGCAGCGGGACAGTTCGCCATGTCTGTTGTTAACAATTCTAAGTACAGCGATCCGCTCGCCCAATTCAAGCCGAATACACCGGCGAAGAACAATAAGAATTGGTGGGACGGCGGTTACTCTTCTCCCGACACCTTTATAAGACCCGGTGCGCCCTTGACGGATGAGCAAATTCAGCATCGTGGATCTGCGTCTGCTTTTGACGAATCGAAGGTAGGCGGATTGGATTACAAGGCGAGGGCCAAAGACCTTTGTCGCCAATTGACCGAGGAGTATGGTAGCGCAAGAGACTTTGGATGTATTGCGGACCAAGATTCAGTCAGTGCGGATTATTCGTGGCGTGGAAATTTTAAGATGGTGTGCAATCGTATTGGCGATATGTGGGGAACCGATGAAGGCGAAAAATATGGATGTCCTCCCTATGATCCCAATGCCAAATTTCGCCAATCGTAGACCAAGTTAGCCAAGTTTTTTTGGAACGCCGAAATAGAATGAAGGGCATGGATCTTATAAGAGGACTTGCAATCCCAGTAATTTTACTGGTTGTTGTGATAGTGGTCTTTCGATCACAAACAAGTAAACCGGTAGATTCCTTTGCTGATTATGGAACGTGCGGTAGATGTAAGGCGTCTAGGCCTTGCAAGTGTAATGATTGTGCCAAGTGTAGAAACCGTCCTTGCCGATGTGATTCGAATGGAGGAGGAGGTAGTCAGGACGCCCCTAGTTGCCCTACCTGCCCTCAACCCGATCCCTCCAAGTGGGTTCTTAAGGCGACGGTGCCTCCTTGCCCTCCTATGCCCGATATGAGCAAGTATATGTTGAAGACGGAGTGCCCTCCTCTTCCCGACATGTCTAAGTATGTGTTGAAGTCATCGGTGCCCAAGTGCCCCCCTTGTATCTCGACGTGTTCCAAGCCTTGTAAGATTGGGGAGTGTCCTCCTTGCCCCAGACCCCGTTGCCCTGTCGTCAAGTGCCCTGATCCCAAGGCCTGCCCGGCATGTCCTACGGCCATGTGTTCTCCTTGTCCTGAACCAAATATACGGTGCAAGGCCGATTACCAGCCAGGACCTGTGCGTCCTATGCTCGCCAGTACGAATACCTTTGGATTTTAGTTATCAGGAGATTGTAAAACAATCTTATGATATTTTAGAGATGCCGAACAGTAATTTGTCCTTGGAAGAAAAGCGTCGTCTAATTGTTCAGCAAATGATAAAATGCGAGGATGAAAGGAAGGCACTCTACGCGCAGTTAGGTATTGAAGGGCCCCATAATGCGAATAGTCGTAAGAGTCGCAAACATCGTCGCAGTTCTAGAAAGCGAAACACCCGCAGGCATTAGATATAAAATCTCTTTCTACAGTAAGAATGGATACACGGTTTTGGGGTCCGAGCGGGTGGAAACTGCTCCACCTGATCACCTTTTCCAAGGAGTTGCCGAATCCTGTGGCCTTACATGAGTTCTTTACACTCTTACCATACGTTCTTCCTTGTAAGTTTTGTCGTGCTTCTTTAAGTGATTATTATGCAGTGGATCCGGTTCCTCACAAGGTTCCTGCGTTCAAACACTGGCTCTATCGCATTCATAACCGTGTGAACGGCAAACTGAGGGATCAGCACTTGCTAAAGGAGGACGATCCAGAGTGGTCCACGATTCAAGCACAATATAAGGCGATGATTGATTGTTCTGAGAATTCATTTGTGGGTTGGGATTTCCTGTACTCGGTGGTACACACAACTCCCGGTCCTCATACTCCAACAGCACCTATACCATCTGCGCCTCCCATCGACGTTCTTACGACACCTGAATTACGAAACCGTTGGAATATGATGAGCCGATCGGAACGTATTCCTTTACTGACACGGTGGTGGACCTTGGTTCCACAGGTGCTGCCGTACAAAACATGGCGATCCGCTTGGATGTCTGCACCGAAACAACCAGCGCTCACTAGTCCCAAACGAACCATTACGGAATGGCTGTTTTCCGTGGAGAAACATCTCTGTAAAATGCTGCATGTGAAAACAAGGCACTCGTCTCTTTCAGGAGTGTGTTGCGAATTGCGCACCTTTGCTAGCGGATGTGCGAGTAAAAAAACACGAAAAACAAAGACGTGTCGTTCCAAAACGCTCAAGCGGTCAAAACTATTGAATCGGGCTGCAACTTAGTATCAGCGACCTTGATTTGCTTCAAACTACCACGATGACGCCAGCAAACAGCAGTTTCCTTGTGTCTGGGAGCACAACAGGGTTTATTGTCTATGCCTACAAAGGAACATTTGTAAGCATAGGTTGCATTGGGTTTCTTTATCTTATTAGCCATCCAGGCTGCACTACTGGCGTCAAAGAACTCGGCAGTAAATTCCATTATATTTTCTTGGATCATCATGTGACAAAATGTTCAATTTTTTGGACCCCAGACTATTTCTTTTTATATAGTATAAAGGAATGGGATTCTTGTATCCAGTGGGATTTATTTTGGCTGTAATTGCGGTTATACTTCTTTTAGTGTTGATGATCAAAAGCTTTACATCTAACAATCAAACGGGGTCAAAGGAGTTACAAATTTCGGCTGGTGTCCTGGGTGGTGCTGGAGTTGTATCTATATTTGCTGATTACTTTTTAGTAGAAGCGGAACTCAAGGAAGAAGAAGCGGATCGTGAGTCAAGATTGAAAGAAATGATGAATGTAATGAGTCATTTAGGAAAGAAAGAAAGTACTGAAACAAGTCCTCTAGTAAGTGCTTCACGAAAGAGGTCTAGCAAGAGATCTCGAAAGAGCAAGCGTAAGCAGTAAGTTTTTAGGATGTTTAAAACACTAAACGACAGTCAGAAAACTCTGCGTTTAGAATAGAACCATTCAAATCATGACCAAGGCAAATAATCTGATTCCGGCTCCTAAACTTATGTTGTCACTTCTTGGCGTTGTTGGACTTGCGGTTGCTATCACTATCATTGCGCTTGTAATCAAGGCTTTGGTGTCCAAGAATCAGAAGGAAGGATTTGAAATGGATAAAATGTCCACAGCGGTTGTTAGCATTTTTGGTGTTTTTATTGGACTTGGTGCTATCTTTGCGATAGTCCTATTAGTGGCAAATATGAAGTCTGCGTAGATTTTTAAATAAATGTCTTTATAATAGAACCATGGTGAATTATGTCTTTTTCGGACTCTTTGCAATACTTATTGCGCTTTTCATTGCTTTTTTTGCAATGAAATTGGTACAGTATAGGAACGAAGGATTTGCGAACGCAACAGAAATAGGTCAGATTACATTATACACTGCGATTAGCATTGTTTTTGCCGCATGTGTGGTAGCCTATTTAAAGAAGTGAAGTTCCCGAACTTTTTGATCCGATATAGTAGAAAGTTGTTGAAACTTTTTTTTTTTGATACTCTTCACCGTTGTACTGGTGTGTAGTTATTTACTTTCTTGTAACAAAAGCCTATCCCCAAAAGGAAGGATTTGAATTGCGTGCTGGACAGATAGCAGTCGCAACAATAATAAGCATTGTAGGTATACCCTGTTTGGGAGTGTTCTATACATGGAATATCCCCGTACAAAAGTATTGAGTTTTATTGATGAATACGGTCAAAACATGAGGAGAAGATACTAGATTCGTAACTCCTGAAGCCGCTTCATAACACCACTGGCATACTTCAATCCAGGATGTTTGGACAGCCAGACAGCACACGGAATTAGACGCCGTCGTTCGTCTTCCGAGACGCCTTTCGCAATCCATTTCGCTTCCAGTGTTTGTGCAGTTCCCCAATCAGCAGGGGACCAGATAGGATCTTCGTCAGGTCGTACAATCCAGGGTATTAAACTTCCACCTCTCTGTAACATTTTATGTTAATCCTATAGAAAGCAATGGCCCGTGGCTTTAAACACCTTTCGCAACTCCTGCCTTATCTTCCTTATGTTGCAGTTATTGCAGTCGTCGTTCTGATCTTTGTAGCAATTGGGTTGTACACACTTCCCATTAGAACTATGCCTGAGAATTTTGAGAACAACAGTGCTAGTTTTACGATGTACTATGCCGATTGGTGCCCTCATTGCCAAACGGCCTTGCCCGAGTTTCAAAAGTTGGGGCCTACAGTGACCATCGACGGAACGCCCGTCGTGCTTCAGGCGATTGAGGAACAGCAGATCCCCCCGGCAGCAAAGGACGGGATAAAGGGATACCCGACGATTCAGTTGGTAAAGCCGGATGGATCTGTAATGGAGTTTTCGGGAGAGAGGACGGCAGATGGCTTTCAACAGTTTTTGAAGCAGAATCTTTCATAAGCAGATTGTTTTCAAGAGGCAGTGTATTGTCAAGACGAGGTCTAATGTCCGAAAGCCAAGTGGTTGCCACCTGGCTTCCTGTTTTCCATAGAAGATCAAAGTCTTCTTGGACGAGTCTCATATACCACGCAGGAAAAGGAGGCGTCGGAAACCATAAGATGTTATGAGGCCATTTCAATTTCCAAACACTTTGTTTCGCTGGTTCATCAAAATGAACCATGGAAAACATAAACTCGACAAAGGTATCAGGGCCTTTGTTGACCGTCTTCGAAAAGCAGAATCCGAGAGACTCCCGACGATCTTCATCTGTAGGAAGTAGATCCCATGCAAAATTTGCCCGTAGTGCTCCATCGATCCAGAGATCTCCAGTTTGAGGATGTTTGAACGGACAATAAAACAAGGGCAGTCCCATGGAGGCTCTTACCGCTTGAACAATGTTAAGGTTGGGATGTGTGCTCGAGTTTAAGACCAGAATTTTACGATTTGTAATATCCGATACAACAATGTGTAAGGAGGGAACATCTTTAAAGGTATAGGATGAACTTCCAGGGGTTAGTAGTTCAATGACACGGCTTAGGACTGCCATTAAACTATTTCCACTATCGAGACCCCAGGTATTGGCGATATTCAAGATGTTTGTAATATCCATGTCTCGAAAATCACGGAAATCAGTGCTCTCTACAATGGGTTTGATCCGTGTAGGAGAGACTCCGATCGCCATCAAGATGGCGACAAAGGCGCCCGCACTTGTCCCCCAGTATTCGTTTACGTTTCGTAAAACACCGGCGGTTTCTAACTCCACGAGGGCTTCTATGAAGGTAATACAGCGAGTGCCGCCTCCGCAAAACACAAGACGTTTAGGATGGAACATCTTAGTGGAACGTAAGGTTTCCTTCCTGTAAAAATTCCGCAGTGTACATCAAGCATGTCACAGTCCTTGATGCCACCAAGCGTCCCTCCGTCGTCCTTGTATACGGAGGAGGCAAGACGAGACGCCACCCGCATCCGTATTTACAATATGGTGCTTCAACAAATTTACACGAAGATTAAGGCTATCGCTCGCATTCCTGGAAACCAGAAATCTCTTTGGTATGTGGTTCCCGAATTTATTCCAGGGACGCCTCGGTTTGATATAGGTGATGCAATCTTGTATATAGTATGGAATTTACGAAATACAGGATACACGGTGGCGTATACACATCCAAATTTATTGGCCATTTCCTGGTCCTCCCACGATGAAGTCTATCGTACAAGTACAAGTCCTTGGTCCGTCGTCTTGAATACGGCCAGGGAACAGGCAATGATTGAAACACCGTTGATACCTCATATTCCGAAACCTGTGTTGCCCGCCATGCCCTCCTTCAAGATGGTGGAGTCTATGCGGTCGGATATAATTAAGCGGAAGACGCCGATTAAGAAGACGGTTGAATTTCGACCGGAAGCGGTACCCGTTGCTAAATCAGGTGCAGCCTTACCCGGACAACTGGGGTCGAAACATGTAAGTTTTGTCTAGACTTTCAATTCTCGTACAAAGCAGGTGCCGAAGTCCTTGTAATAATTTAAGTAATCGCTGTAGGGTTTGTTCAAAATACGACAACCAAACATATTTACGTGATACTTGTGAGGATCGGTCACCGACACATCAAAGATTTCATCGCCTCCAAAGATAAAGGCGATCTTGTTCTTATTATAGTGTTGTTTTACAAGATCAAAGAAGGGAAAGGTACAAAATTCGTCGGGTCCCACCTTTCCATAAATAATCAAGTCCCAAAAGTTACCTTGTATCTTGGATACAATCTCACTTTCACTCATTTCGTAATCAGCATCTTTTTGTAAACGCTTTGGAAAGGTAAAACAATTGGACCCATAATACTTATTTGGCACCGTATTATCAAAATCGTCGTACAAAAAGGGCATTTTTTCGTATTCCACGGCAACGCCTCCCACGGATTGTAAATGACGTTTTAATCCAATCCATAAGGATTCTCGATTGTAATTTATGCCGTAATGACCTGTAAGAAGTAGGATTCGTTTTGCCTTGTCGCCATTCTTGATCTTGCTTAAAAAATACTTGGCTGTAGCGGAAGTTGTACAATGACTTCGTGTATGATGTAAAAATTTTGTACATAATTGATTGTATTGTTTAATATGATCAGAATCTTCGGACCAAGAGTTATAAAGAGTATAGGCTTCCTTATTCAACTCCTTGGGATAGGTAGTGAGCGTTTCAGTAGGACAGTCGTCCAAGCCTTCGAACAAGGGGATACATCCGTTCATAAGAATTTCGTAGTGTCGCAAACAATCCCAGCCCCCTTTCATCTTTGTTAGTCCAAATCTAGCAGCCCTGTACATCTCATTGTACTCTGTTTCTTGATGTTTTCCGAAGGTATAGGTGCTGGGATCGCCTGGTATTAAGGAGGCTAACAAATGCGTCTTTTCAGGAACAGTGGGTACTACGCATTCCTCGGGAATACAGAAGGATAGGGGAAAGATACTCGGTTTATTAGCATCGAGTTCCCATACTTCATCGTGATCCAGAGGTGTTACATATAACAACGAATCAGATTCGGAGATTTTCTGTAGGGACTGATTTCGATTCATATAGAGTTTGGGAGTATAGGGAATGAACCGTTTCGTCTTGTGTGACAAGAAACTTACGAGCCAACACAGAGAGGAGTTGGAATGTAGCAAGATGCTGGCGTCTCGCATCAAGGCGATATCATGCGCCAAGGTGTTTTGAATGATAACAGGGTTCCATTTCTTAAAATATTCTAAGTACTTGTGTTCCCATGAATGTTTCAAGGTATCCACAACAATGTAGAGTCGTCCTTTCAGGTTCTTCAACAAGGCAAGATAGTGTTGCGGTGGAAGAATGTCGCTCGTTGTACAAGGCAATTGTATAAAGTCATCGAGTCGCAACGACATCACGACATCCTCAGGATCGAGAGACACAGAATGTGTGGACAAGACAAGATATTCTTTCACTGATAAGGCTTTCTTATCCATCCAAATTACATCTTCGTTCTTCTCGTGGCAGATGAAAGACTGCAAGGCATCTCGATCCTTTACAAAGAACTCGCTCTTTTGAAAATACCCTCGACACACAATGTGACGATTCTTAGCGCTTTTTGTACCATTCAAATATTCCCCTACAGTCTCTTCTGTTACAATGAGCGCATCCTCGTGCTTGAATGCTTGACTACTTACATAGGTATGTCCAAATCGCACAGTGAAGACCTTACACATTAAGTATCGAAACAACTGATTTCCAAACCGGCCTCCTCCATCCTCAAAGGTAATTTGATAGTTGATCTTATACTTTGAATAATCCTTATGATGAAAGTAATAGCCATCAGATCTTGCTTGTTCTTCTGTCCTATGCTTTTCATGAATTTGTAAGCGATGATTGATAGGATCTCTAGGAAGCAGATGTTTAAACACTGGTTTGTGTAAGAGGGCCGATAAGACAACTTCCTCAGGAAAGATGGAGAAAAAGGGCCAGCCGAGTTTCACCATCTCATAATAGTCTCGTATCATATTCTTCACGGCTGTATTATGGAGATTGAGTCCAAACACGATGGTTTCGATATAGATCGCTTCTTCTAGACTTGTTCCTGTCAAGTAATTGAGAAGGCGAACCGTTTGTGGTAAGGCCATAGATCTCCAGTGACGACCTGAATTCACCGTTTTCGCAAGTACCGAATCCAAGGCGGTAAACAAAGGCTCTGGATTATTCAAGGCGTAACAACCTGAATCGATCCAGATGACCTTTGTAAACCCCTTCTTTTCCGCCTCCAGCATCATAAAGATTTTAAACGCATACGGAACACCAGCGTACTTCATTTCGGTGCCAGTAGGATTCGGAAAGCCGCCTGTAAACAAATAGAAGTGGCCCTGAAAGCCACTCGCTTCCAATGATTTCAAGATTTGTTGGGATGCGACAAAGCGTGTATTGTTTTCAGCACCCTGGATTACATGAACAAAGGGAACACAACATACAAAGCATTTCGTACCATCTCCGCCGTTTCCAACTGTATAGAGGGTTTTTGTCGGTGCCAAACTGCTATTAACAAGTGTTTGCGTGATCCCACGTGAAATACGGTTTCTAAAATCTGTTTCACTGTAAAAACTATTTTGAGCGCTATATAACCTGTGTAAATCTGCATCGATCGTTTTCGCCTTCAACTGTGCTTGGATCTTAGCATAATCCTCTTTATCATATTCTGCCTTCTCCTCCACGTCAAGTAGAAAGGGATTGGGTTTCAGAACAAAGGGAAAGAAGTTAAGATCGATGTCTGGACACCGGACTTCATTTGGAAAGTCTAAGCCCTTTATGGGTAAGGGTTGCGCATTGATCTTGGGGGGTTCCTTGAAAAACTTCTTGTTTACATACACTAATTCGATAACGTTGGGAAGGCCATTACTGGCAACACGATCCGCATTATTACCATGTGCGTGAACCAAGTAATGTGTCTGAACTAATTTTTTCAAACAATCCTCTTTTTCGGCGTAACTGCAACCAAAACTATTGATTGTAATTCCGTGCCAACTTGTAGTTGTAATACCATGTAATTCAATCACGATTTGAGCGAATTTGCGGAGACTGGTTTCGCTACATCCTTGTAACCACGCCCATTCGCCGCCTTCAATATCCATTTTCAAGAAGATGTTGTGAACGTTTTGAATATAGGATTCAAGATTTGTAACAGTGTCGGTGTTTTCAGATCCAATATTCTTTTTTACAAAGGTCATGCTGTCTTGTAGATTTGTGGGAAGGCTGTCAACAGATCCATCAAATCCAAAACATTGCGTCTTTTGAAGGCTATGTTTTTGTATGAAATCTACTGAGAAATCATCATTTTTAGCAATTCCAGCACTTATAAGACAATCGTAGGTTGTATCGACATCCGCAATTACATATCCGCCATCAATATCTAGGCCGTGTCTGATTTTTTTTGGAAAATCATATACAACAAAGAGTGCTTCTGGTGAATCCAGAAGGGTATCTTTCGTAGACATTTTGTAAAGATCTACTAAAGATTCGTATGATAGGTTTAGACCTATTCTATACGGGATATACGCCGTTCCTTATTGAAAAAGTATTCGCATTAGACGCATTCGCTAACAACAAGGTCGCTTGAGTTCCCTGCTTTACCAACATATCCAGAAGGAGGAGAATGAAGAATCCGCCGAGAATAAACATAATGATTTCCATATGGCTTGACTGGGCCTTTCGTTGGTCTTCGTCCTCGAGTTTTTGGAAGAGAGAGTCGAGTTTCTTTTGAAGGGCATCGAGGCGATCTTCAGCCTTTCGTTGAGCACCGGTTACGTCAAACTGTCTTTGCGACCCGGGAGAAATGTTTTGCCACAAGGTCGACTGCCCATCTACCCACGCCGTAGGAATGAGAGGGGCCTCTGATGCTCTTGCAGGCATACGCTCCTTAATCCACGAGGGCGCTGAAGAATCCGTAAACATCTTGGCCCAGTCGGTGTTCAAATTATATACTTGTTCGTCCTTGACGTCACTTGTTGGATGAGGAAAGTAGTCGGAGGAAGGCGAGGAGTCGGTGGCTTGTAACATTTGGGAGATACTGGTGCTTTCGTCGTTTTGCTCTAAGAATCCAGCACCTAGTCGTTCAGCGCCAAGTCGTTCAGCGGGAGGCATAACCCGTTGGGCTTGTCGATCCGGATCGACAGTACCAGGACTGTTGATCCACGATTCGGGAGGCGGTAACAGGTTCTGTTTCCGTTTCTTTTTGGATTTCGGTTCCGTGAAAAATGAATATGCTTCGTCTAATGAGCACATGGCTCCCCTACTGGTCCGGCAGAATTTCAGCCGGGTCCTCGGGCGCATCTAACGCTCCGTTAGACCAATGAACATTTAAAACGGGCACTAAAAAAACAGAGGCAGAGCCTCTGTTTTTTGTAGTTTGAATATCCAAAGGTTCCCGTTTTAAAGTTCTATTGTTCAGGTAAACAAATCCGCTATGCGGATTTGTTTACTTCTTAAGGGCGCCCTGAATCTATTAGACCCGTGGGCATTTGAAACCGGCACTTTGTGCCGGTTTCAAATAGCACCACACGGTCGGAAGGCCGAGGTTTTTCAAATAGGCACCCCTATGGGGTGCCCATTTGAAATGCCCGTCGGTCTAATATGTGCCTTTCATGGATCCCGAAGGGATCCATCAAGTGTTCAGCGGTCTAAAATTTATCTATATATATTTTTATATATCTTCGGTTATTGTATAGAAATGTCTTCTCATAAGTATGATATTACGGTGAAAGGTGTCAACAAGTGGGCCATGGAAGAACTCAAGCACGTGGGAAAGATTATTGCGGTGAAGGACAAGGGTCTTCAACGTGCGTATGCACGTAGCACTTTGAATGGAATGGCCTATCTTCGTGATGCCATTTATCAGTTGATTACCGATTCCAAGAACCCGGATTATGTCAAGGAAGAGTTACAAATAACACATGACAAGGTGGTGCGTGTAATGAAGCATTTGATCAGTGATTTTGATATTGATATGAAGAATATTCAGGAGTTTAACAAGAATCATGTGCTGTCGTCTCTAAAGTATTTGAAAAAGAATGCTACACGTAAGAATAAGAACAATAGGAAGAACAATAGAAAGAACACTCGCAAACACTAAATCGACATACATAATAGATAAATGCCTTTAACTCGTAAACAAGCATTCGACTTGGCTGTAGAGTCGATTCGAGAACAAAAATTAAAGGAAATGATGAACGCACATGGTACTGGTCCAGCGAATATATCCACAATTCCTGTATCTTCTATGGAAATCATTGACTTTCTGGTAAGCATAGGGTATATGACATACGAGGATGTTCAACGTGAATATAATGCTTATACAAAATCAACGACTGTTTCAAACCAAACGCCTGTTTCACAAGGTATTGCATTTGATAGACCACGGGCAAAGGTTCCATCGTTGGTAGGAAAAATACCTGGAACACGCAAGAACAGGAAGAACAGGAAGAACTCTCGTAAGAACAGGAAAAACAGTCGTAAGATTAATCGTAAGAACTAAAGACATAAACCATTATAAGAATGCGTGTCATTGAATGGTTGTTTTTGCCTATCTTTGTGATGGCGGGCGTGTTTGCGTTTCGATCAGCGGTCGATCGGTTCTCTGCAGGAACAACGGAAGGATTTGCATCACCTGATACTCCCACTCCCGACATTCCAGCAGATAAGTTACAAGCGCTCAAGGAAGCCGCTAATCCAACTCCTACGGATTCAGATGCTATTCAAGCGCACAAGACCCTTCTCAAATACATCCAAAACGATTATAACAAAGGTGTATATTTTGCCTTAAACATAGGTGACCAATTTTTTGGTCCCGGACTTTCGATTCGAAAGGATATGGACCCGAGTACGCTTCTCGCAAACTATCGCAACCCATTACAAGGAGTATGAATCCAGCCACGAGTCCTAGCGCCGCCGTTCTTGGTTTAATCCCCCCTGTGTCCTGGACCTTGTCCGCCCTTCTCGTCTTTGGAGGGGCGGTCGCCAACCGTCTTCCCTTTGCATCTCTGGTACAGCACCCGGTGGTCTTTTTTCTGCTGGCCTTATTGGGCGTAGCATCTATACAGATTGGAATCCCTCAACTCGGCTTTGCGTTCCTATTTTTTCTTTTATCGGCTTGGTCTATGAAGACAGTGGCTACAGAGGGCTTTCTGAATGGTTGCTTCATCGATGAAGTGGATGATAAGAAACGTTGGTTCGTCGAAAAAGTGTTAAAAGAAGATCCGAAGGGGATCCAAACGAAGCAAGATGTTACAGCGGCGGTGGGAGCATCATCAGCACAAGGCGGTACATCGGCTGGAACTACTTAGTGGAGTAGTTAAACCCCCACATCATGTAATCCCACCGAGTGGGTTGACATGAAGAAAAGTAGCAACGAAGGATAGGAATGGAATCTGTTGGGACCGTAGATATCGCCCTTGGCGTTGTTCTTGTTGCCTTGCTCGTTGGATTTTCGCTTGAATTTAAGAAACCGTATGCGCATGGTATTCATTCAGCCGCACGACATCCTGCCTTACGATTTTTAGCAGGAGCCGCCGTAGTAGCGCTAGGATCTAGGAACCCAGTGTTGGGACTACTAGCACTGCTTGTCGTCTTTTTCTGGGTTGCCGATGTCCATCTGCTGTCGTCATTTTCTCTGTAACGGGTAGGATGGTAAAACGAGCGCTGAACTTGACTCCGGCGTCCTCTATGGGCGTACCCAATAATATGATCACTGCAATCACGCACCCCGTAAACACAGCACAAACGAATCCGATTGCGACTGTAGCAGGTGTCACGGCTGCTGCGGTGGCTATTGCGCCTATGGCAACGGTCGATGTAATATCACAAACCTTGTTGACAATGAGTGCGAATCCCTACATTATTGGCGCCTTCTATCTCTTAATGAACTTGGGTGGTCGATACCTGTCCTTGGAACTCACTAAGAAACAAGAGGCCTTTCTTCAGTGGCCTGTGTTACGACCCTTCTTGCTCTTTGCGGTACTCTTTATCGCCACTCGTAACTTTGTAGTCGCAGTTGTAGGGACCTTTGTTGTGTTCTTTATTCTGTGGGTCGCCGCAAATGAGCATAGCCCGTACTGTATGATTCCTCACTGGTGCGGTCATGATCTAGATAAGGATGCGATGCAGTATACTGAAAATGTCAAAAAGTTGTTTGGATAGAGATTGTTCTCTACATACGAAAATATCGTATGAAGAGACCTATTGTATAGCATTTGACTATACATTAAGAGTTAATGTGGCGCCCGTAGGCTGCTGTGTCGTATTTTTTCGTTTTCTAGCCGAAATCCCGTCACGTCGCATTGTCTCCGTTGTATAAGCACTTCCTACACTCTGAGACTCCTCTAAATCCGCAGGAGGAGGGACTACACGGTTCACGCCGTCACCATTTCGCTGTAGGGTCTGCAAGATATCATCCATATCCGGTCCTCGCATTTCACGACGGGCTGTCGGTGCTGAGAGAGGAATGCCTCCACGGGGATCCTTGACCTCGACGGGAGGACCTCGCATTCCGCCCATAGGAGCAGACATAGAGGAACCAAAGCCCATGGATTCACCAATATCGGCGGGATTGAACTGAGGTGCCATGGGCCTCTGCTGCTGTTGCGGTTTCTGACTCCCCCCCAGTCCCATAAAGTTGGCAAAGCCAGGGCCCACCGCCTCCGTCGCCGCCGCCTTCGCAAACTGCTTGGCTAAATCAGGATTGTTACGAAGAATGTCGTCCATTCCTGGCATCTTGGACTTGAACATGGTGTTCGTCACGTGGCACATGGCTGCAGACAACCCAAGAGACATAATAAGACGTACCTCAGGCGCTACCTTGCTCTTGTCCTTGTACTTGTCGTACAGTTCCTCAAAGATCTCGTCGTAATCCTCTACATTCTCGTTCACCTGCTCACTCCAGCCGTCCAAATGGACACCGAGAGGATCATAACGACTGTTCAAGAATTCCATACCACTCGTCACCGTGGTCAGCATAGAACGTTGGAAGCGAATGCTGGCCTCGAGGCCCTTGGAATCCTTGCGTTTGGCCACCTCGGCCTGAATGTCATCGAGCGAGTTGGCTGCCGACATCTTGGTTCCACCGACGCCCTTACGATCCATGCGCTCCAAGAGTGTCAGCGCCTCCGCCTTCTTAGCAGATTCCTGTTCGGGAGTCAAATAGGTACGGATAGGGTCTTGAACTACTTCGGCGGCCTTGGATTCAGCGCCACTAAACATCGAGGAAAATCCCGACATGAGGCCACTAGACTCTGCAGCAGGGGTTGCAGTGGGCAAACTGGGAAGGGAGAACCAAGACTTTGTAGGAGCAGCAGGAGCAGCAGCAGGAGGAGGAGCAGAAAAAGAGGGATTTGAATTCAGGACCAGTGTCGGCTCTTGAGGCGCCATAGGACCATCACGCAAGATCTGTATGGTGTCGTTGACAGGAGTCGGTCGGACGTTAAAACTAACATTGGTATCTTCCAGGTTCACAAACTCTACGCCACTGTCGGAACTGAGACCCATCGACGAAGAACTAGAAGAAGAAGCACCTGATCCGGAGACCTTTCGTTGGTTCCCCAGGAGATTTAGATCAAAATCGTCCAGATTCGTGATTTCCATTGCCCCAAGATCGTTGGAGCCATCACCACCGATGTTGATCGTTTGGCCGGACATGTTCTCTCTTGTTTCATAGGGGACACCGTTTTAAGCAGACAACCGCAGTTTATCTCGATGCCATCAAAAATGCATCCGCTAAATCACTCTTTTTAGCCTTGGTTGTAAAGAAGCGTAACCACTCGGGTTTATCTACAAGTAATCCTGCGACATCTGTTTCGGCCGTCTTCTTACGATTTCGATACGCAGCGCCTTCTGCAGCAGTTCGTTCTGTAGCAGTGGCTCCACTGAGATCCACTACTTCGGCGACAACTCCTTTGGACTTGGTTCCTGCATGTACAAAGTCGATTGATCCGGTCCACGCATGTTCCGTTTCTAAACGATGTCCCAACAGTGTGAATAGGATGATCTGCACCGATTTCATAGTGGGGCCCTTCATGACAGGTTGATTTTCGAGTCGTATTAAAGTGGCTTGTGCAAACGTGGGAAGCATCGGAGTAAGCCATCGATCCATGGCCTTACGCACATCTGTTAGCGAAGCACTGGCGGCCTTCACTGGTTTCCAGGGCAGGAGATAGTGTTGGGACACCCAGGACATCAAGACTTCTTTCGATGCTTTTTTTGCATCAGGAAGACCGGCGGCTGCTGCCAAGAGTCGTAGGGGTTTTACTGTAAGAGCACAAGGAACACAAGGATGCGTAGGTTTAGGAACACAGGCCCGTTTCTTTGGTTGACCGGCAACGCATCCCTTACACCATTTCGTCCCGTCCTTGTTGATCCAGCATGCTGGAGACGTACAGGCCGAACACTGTTTTGCTGTCTGAGCGGATTCGCCACCGGCTAACAGATCAATGTTGTCCCATGCCAAAATAGTTCGATCTGTACCCGAATGACGGATCAAACAATAGGCCAGATTCCTTATTCCCATATCGAATCCAAGAATCGTTGGAGCAGCCATATACAATCTATCTTCCTCCAGGTTTAGATTGTCACACCCTAAACCGCCATGGACAGCATCATGCGAAGAATAACCTCCATAAGTCCATAGGCAATCAAGGGCGCTAAGATCCAGGAAGAGGATACTGAATAACCCAATACTAGAAATAATCCGTATATAACGGCTATACTCTTTTTCACCAGTATTGTAGGATCCCGGAACATCATATCGAGGATAAGAGGGAAGGGAAAGATGACGAAGGTCTTTACAAAGATGGCCAACCGCAGAGGGATGGGTAGATTTGGTAACATTATGTAGACTGTGAAGTAGAATGCTCTTTCGGTCTATCCTAATGCTCGCATCAATTTTGACTGCGACTGCCTTTCAGGCGACTCCGACCGTTGTGAATTGCGATTCAAACTCTCTCTTTCATATTGATTCCTTAACTCTTACACCGAATGGCGCAAATTCTACGCTAAAAATGACTTACACTGCACCAACTGAAATTACGGATGGACTGGTGAAGTACTCCTGTACCTTGAATGGGATCCCGGTGCTTTCCGAGTCGAAACCCTTGTGCGAGGATTTGAAATGCCCGATCACAGTGGGACAGCATGAAGATGTGAGTGATAGTGCCAATCCCACTGTAACTGGTACCTTAGTGTGTACTATCAAGTGGCAGTCACTCGCTTCGGAATCCTTGCTATGTATTAAACTTACGAATGCGAACAAAGAAGCCTGCCAATAATTTTTTTACACGGCCTTAGCAAATGAGTTGTCGTTGTCCTGGTTGGGGCGGTCCCTTAACTGCTGCTTATATTCCTAGGTATGTGCCAACTTGCTGTTCTCCTCCGCCAAATAATGATCCGAAGCAATGGAGTCCTTATTGCAAACAGACTCCCAGTCTGTCCAAACCTCTCAGCAATTACGAGTATTTAAAGAAGAAGAAGGCAAACGGGCTTGCGCCATTATCGGCCAAAGCGGCATTGACACAGGTAGGGAATATGAGCAGTATTGGATTGTATACAACGACCCTATGGACCGAGACCAACACAAATGGTGTCTGTTGTCCTTCGACTGCGACGCAGATGATGGTGCCTGCAGTTACACCAGAGGGGACAGCGAAGGATGCGGGCGTGACAACCGCAGAACGCAAGGCCTTTGCCGGGAGAGGCTCCATTAGTGTGTTGGATACCACGAATCATATCGAGAGTTTTACAACCTTAAGACGACAGGGTTATGCGATTGCTGGTGATTTATCGTTTAACGCTCCGGCTGGCGGCTTCCGCACTCCTTGTGCGACGTGCACCTTGGCTGGAACATCGAATACAGTGAATATTGGTCAATCGGGATGTGCATGTGCTTATTTACAACCAAATTACTAATTTTGTATGGAACTCAGTGAGTTTCAAGCAAAATTCTTATTGGGTACCTTTATTGTGTACCCTTATTGCGTATCCTTATTGGGTACCGTTATTGCACCCTACCGCAGTTTGGCCACCTTCACCGGTGCAGGGGCCTGAGGACATATAGATGGGGTTGAAGGGAAGTTCAAAGCCCTCGCCGTAGACCATTGCGTAAAAGGCCTTGTGGGTCAGGTGGTAGAGGAGCGCAAAGAGGAGCGCATGGGTCAGCGCAACCAGGTACTTGCTGCCGTGCGCCGGGATGGTCACCAGGATGTGGGGGGTCAGCACAAAAAACAGGGCTGCTGTAAACAGGGTCATGAGGATTTGCATGGTGATTCTATCCTAGGTCTCGATTTTGTGTTTATAAGAAGGTGTATCCGGATGGAAGATGGGCGTGAGTTGGAATGCGCCATCTGTGTGTTCAACTCCCGCTGGATTTCCAGCAGGATACAGATTTGTGAGAGAGGATACAAATGAGGTTCCTTGTAAGTTTGTGGGAGCATTAGGTGTCGTGGAGAGCGTAACGGCAGACGATGCGGATTGTTCCGTTTCTTAGACCAGCGAACATTTCAAACTGTCACAAAGTGCTGTCGAAACTTTAACTTGCACAGGTAATATTCAAAATCACAGAATTATGCCAGTCCATACCTTCCTCTGACCGAATTATGATTGGCTAAGATTTGAGCTGCCGTCAAAGTTGTCTTATAGACACAGATGATCGGTAAAGGTCCATTCCAAAAGTTATCGGCACGCCCGACATTTTCGGTGGAACCTGATAGGAATTGAGAAAATGACATAGTGGTTTGACTCACTTGTTGCCCATTCAAATAGTAAATTGTGGTTCCATCTGTTGCCTGTGTAACTGCGACAGTAAACCAGTTTCCCAGCGTATAACCTAAATTGCCGCTTAAACTTCCGCTAAAACTTCCGCTGGACCCAGTGCTATAATGGAGTTGATACACTCCTGAACTCGGACTATACATATATAAATTAAAGTTGCGACTTCCAGCAGATGCCCCGAGAAATGCCCGATATGTTCCATTACCTATACTAGTTAAATTACCCGCTACAAAGACTGTTTTTCCCGTATAGGTGGGATTGTATTTACTGGCTACTAGAGACCCTGATCCTGAGCCATTAAAGGAAAGATAACCACCGTTCAACGAACTATAAGTAGTGCCGGTCAGACTTGTGGCATTATTGGCATTCGGACTCAAATCTGTCCAGGTTGTTCCTGTTCCAGAATAACTTGCTAAATTCCCAGTATCCAAATATAAGAGCATATCTGTGGTTACCAAGATACTGCTCACAGTGGATAAGGCCGAATCGCCATTGAGATTGTGCGCAGAGACTTTAAAGGTATAGGCAGTTCCATTTGTAAGACCCGTCACAGTGCCACTCGTGCTGGGAAATGTAGTACCAAAGGTCGTATAATTCGTACCATCGGTGCTGTAATATGCGGTGTAATAGTCAATGGCTGCTCCACCCGTGCTAGAGGGGGCGGACCAAGTCAGTGCTACTTCTGTGTTCCCTTGGGTTCCTGTAACATTTGTGGGTGCTCCAGGTACGGTCGAGGGTGTAACAGCAGATGATGCGACGGATAAGGCCGAATCGCCATTGAGATTGTGGGCTGTGACTTTAAAGGTATAGGCAGTTCCATTTGTGAGACCTGTGACTGTACCACTCGTGCTGGGAAATGTAGTAGCAAAGGTCGTATAATTTGTACCATCGGTGCTGTAATATGCGGTGTAATAGTCAATGGCCGCTCCACCCGTGCTAGAGGGAGCGGACCAGGTGAGAGCCACCTGCGTGTTTCCATGCGTTCCTGCGACACTTGTGGGTGCTCCAGGCACTGTCGAGGGTGTTACGGATACGGCAGCAGATGCTGTACCGTCTCCCACCTCTGTCACAGCCATTAATTTCACGCTGTAAGTTGTACCATTTGTGAGTCCAGTAATGGATACGGGACTGGATGTTTGAGCAGGCGAGAACGCCGTAAAGTTGGTTCCACCATCAGTCGAGTACTTGTAATTAGAAAGAGTACCCCCATTTGTAGAACCTGGTGTAAATGCGATAGAAGCAGTTGTGTTCCCGTTTGTAGCCACAAGACTCGTGGGTGCATCCGCAACAGCACGAGGCGTGACAGCCGATGATGCAGTCGATGTAGGAGAATTGCCTGCGGAATTTGTGGCGTACACTGTAAAGGTATAGGCAGTTCCATTTGTAAGTCCTGTGAAGGTGTATGTGGTGATGGACGCCCCTGAGACTGTCTGACTGGCACCACCCACAGCAGTAATGGTATAGGAGGTAATGACAGCGCCGCCGTTCGACAAGGGCAGGGACCATGTGACCACCACCTGACCTGTTCCAGGAGACCCCACCACGTTTGTAGGTGCATCCGAAACACGAAGAGGATAGATGGTGGGTCCGAAGGGATTTGCAGGAGAAGCGGCGACAGTTCCTTTGGATGTGTTGTTGGTGGCCATCGTGAAGGCGTTACTACTTTCATCTGCATAAGGTGTGTTGTAGTATGTATCCAGAAGCATGGAGGTGTAATTGTTACCGGTACTCACATGAATAGAAGATTCTGTATTTTGATTCACACCTGTAATCGCCTGGATATTGGCGCTAGAACCTTGTGTTGCGGTCAATGGCTGTGTTGGAACGGTGAAATTGATGGTACTCGTATCTATACCAGAATATACATTGATACCGTTTACAATACGAAGACTGGCAATAAATCCACTAAAGACAGTATCAGCAGTGTTTCCACCGACTGTAAAGTTGTTAAAGGTGGAAAATGTACTATAAAACCCAACGGTGGTTGAACCAAGAAATAGGCCATCATAATACAAGGAATAGGTACTATTGAGTCCCTGTGCAACCATGTGGTGCCATCCACCGTTTACAACTGTGGGAATCAATGCCGCCATGTTACCAGTTGGACGCTGGTTCGCAAGACTAACTAAGTAATAATCGTTGCCTGACGTTTTTTGAATCTCAAACGAATTGATGGCATTATACTGATCGGGATTTCCCCAATTTGTTAATGTGTTTGTCTTGGGTGATGTTGCCAGTGGTAGTGTCGTGCTAATAAACATTTCAATCGTAAAGGGGTCACCATAAATTGGCAAGGTCCAGTTACTGGTGAGCGACAGGTAGCCGCCTGTAAATTGAACACTACCTTTGAGAGAGGATGGATAGGGATCCACAAGTTGAACGGCGGTAGGAGATAGTACCTCTGGGCCTAACGCAGGTGTTACGCCGACGTAATAATAGACATTGGCGAGAGGTGTCTGCGCTGGAGATAAGGAATTGGTACTTATGTTGGCGAGTACAGATTGCGCCGAACCGATAAGAGATCGAGATCCAGGGATGGTGGCAGAGGTTGTAGAATAATACCGAACGGTCACGGCAGTAGAAGGAGCGGCCGTCCAAGAAGACGCAAAGTCTGTGCTGTTAATCGTCATTTGGTCTAGGAGTACGTTTGTAATAGGAGACGGCATCATAATGGAACTGACCGTAGATATAGTTGGTTGACCGGCGTAGGTTCCTTTCACGTAATACAAGGTAGATGGATAGGGTTGATATGCCAGGGTGTAAGTGCTAGTTCCATTGTTCGTGACAATGGTGCTAATTAACCCGCCTCCTGATGCAGTCAATACATTCGTGGAAAAGAAGGCTAGAGAAATGGACGAATTGTAAGCCGAAGCCCAGCCGGCTGTGAGAGAGGTTGCATAGGCTGTAAGAGTGCTGAGATAGATCGAGGAAAGAGGGTTGAGACCCTGTGTGGCACTGGGACTTGTAATATTTGGTTGACCGGTTGTACGACCCACAGTGTAATAGTAAATACCAGTATTCGGCTGAATATTAATGGTTGCATTCGATGCTGAGCCAGCCGTAACTGTCACCGTACTGAGCAAGGTGCCGCCTGTAGTTGCGGCAGTCGCATTACTGTAAAAATCAAGAGATACATTCGCAGATGGTGACACTCGAAAGAAGCCTGTCAGGGACTGAGATTCGTAAGTCAACGAGGAGATGGTCACATTGCTAAGGGAATTGGGTGCCAAAAGGGTGGATGTAAAGGTACTAATTGTTCCAGTAGAATAGGTAATACCGGCAAAGTAGTACGATCCTGTGCTAATCATTGTATTGTACGTGACAGATGAAATACTACTATTCGTATATTGGCGAGGTCCAAAGGTACTAAAGACGCCTGAAGGATTGGCTGAATTGGCTACATAGAACTGGACCTCGGATGGATAAGGAGGTGTGGCGGTCCATTTTGCTGTAAGAGAAGGTGCATTGGGTACCAAGGTGCTCAAGAAAAAGGGCGCATAGATGGGACTTGATACCTGTGCCGAGGATGCTGTAAGACTGCTACCAGATCCCAACACGGTGACATCTGCACTGTACCAAATGTTGGGAATGAGTGGATAATTGTTCGTTGATAGGGTAGCAGAACTTACAGCAGGACCCGTATATACAAGTGAACTAAGAGCCGTGCGACCAACATCGGAACTGACCGTATTCGAATAGAATTGTACACTGGTACTGTGATATCCGTTCATGGTGTAATTAACACGCATATTCGCTGAATATAATGTGATATCCTGCATGGTGGCTGTGGATAAGGTTGGATAAGGGTAATAGTTGGTTGCACTGGAATATTGTGTTCCGCCGATAAAACCTACAGTTCCAAAGTAATAATAGCCATGCGTCAATGGCACCGTTTTAGTAAGAATGGTGGAAGGAGATCCCACTGTTACAGCCGTATCAATCGTGCTACCCCCCGTAAAGACATTGTTCGTAGGTGTTTGGAAAAAGGTGACTACTACATCTTCAAGGTCTGGTGCTTCTTCCCAAGATATTGTCAAGGAGGATACCGCAGGCTGTAAGGTAGAGAGTTGTATATTTTGAATGGCGGTGGGATAATTGTAGGCGTAGGATGAGACATTTTGTAAGACTTCTACGGCGGATAAAGCCCGTCCATAAATGAGCACTTGGCCGATCTCACCGACGATATAAGCTTCGCAACAGTCATAATCCCAACGACGACCGATACGGTAATAATTGTTGTAAAGAGACCCAGCGTCGGATCCACTCACGGTCCCAATTGGGTATCCATCTTTATAAGATATCAATTGTGAACCATTGTAGGTGATTGCTAGATTGTGCCATTCATTGTTTGAGATACTGAAGTCTGGTCCAAAGTTCCACGCACCATTATAGAAAGTTCCACCTCTTGTCTGTAAATCATTACTATACGATGTTGTAATTGCCATATTCACAGTATTTCCACTGTATGTTTCTGTCACCACACAAGCACCAGCGCCGTTATCCGGACCGACGGGATCTCCCGTCTGTTTGAACCAGGTTTGTAGCGTAAAGGTGGAGTAAGAGCCAATCCCTCTCGGTCCTGTGGGAGGAAAGCGCCAATTAGTAGAGCCGTTCAAGACAAGCCCGTTCTGGGCAGCATTCAAGGTCGCTGTGCCATTTTCAATGACAGCATTGTAATTATTACCACTGCGATCCAGCCATTGCCCGTAACCAGGATAGGATTCCGCAGACAAGTAGACAATCAGATCCGTGGTATTTACATTCGGAATGGTGAGATAGGGTGTGAAGACGGGAATGCTGTATCCAGGATCATTCACGGCATATGCTGCAAATCTGTATTGAGAGGCTGTGTTTAAGGATGAAATCAGCACATTGCTCAAATACGGATATTGAGATCGTGAAAGGATGGTGTCTGCTGCGTTACAACTGAAGGCTTTGGCGACAAACCATTCGATGGGAGGTGTCGCAACGACTCCAGAAGGCACCCATGTAACAAGAGCGGTTGTATCAGATTGTGGATACACACCCACAGAAGCCACTTGTTGTGGTCGAAAGCCGGGGGCGACACGGCGAAACAGTGTTACAGGACTTGAAAATCCGAGTTCATTTTGTGCTGTGATACCATAGGTATATTTGATACCATTTGTCATAGAGGATAGTATAGTTGTTGTATATCCAGCGTACGTTGTGAAAGGAGTGCTGACTGTGACTGTGCTGACAGGAGGAAATCCACCACTTGCGTCAACTAATGATATTGTATAGGTTGAAATATAGGAAGCACCTGAGCCAAAGGAGGACGGTGGATACCAATAGAATTGTAGTGTAGCATCTGTCGCCTTTGGCCTTATTAATAAAGGAGGCGCTGGAGGGTCCGCCATGGGTTCTATTCACCCTATGGAAATTAGACCTGTGAATCTTCCTAATGGGTCTATACGGTGCGTATAAACTCCCATGACATGTCTTCGCAGATCTTTTGCCAAATCTTATCCTGCATGTACAGTTTCTCACGGCTTTTCAACAGGGGAAAGCAGGGTAGGTATTCATCTAATTCGAGCAGTTCGCAGAACTTATAGAGAACAAAGGAATACGACAAGAAGTTACTGCGTTTCTTGGGACAGTGCTTGACAAAGGAAAACTGAATTTCCTTGAACATAAAGCGCAGTTTCTCTTCGACCTCTCTGCTCAAAACAGGAGCCGACACACCGTTTAATCGATTCAAGATATGCGCCACGTGGTCATAACATCGATGAAGTTTCAATTTCTTTATGACTTCCTTGAGTTTAGACGGCTTGACCTTACTCATATCCGTGATACGTTCCTTGCGAAGTTCAGTCTTGATCTGATCCATGATCGCCGCAGAAATCTCCGTAGTCTCCTTGGCTTGGAACTGGGCCAACCATTCGTTCAAGTGATTGATTTTCTTGTAAGCATAATACGACATTTCACGGGGAGGATCCTTGTAGGAGGGTTTCTCGGAATCGACAAGAATCATGTCACGGTGTCCGCATTGAGGACAATCCAAAAAGGTGTCATTAAAGTACATTTCGGTATCACAGATAGGGCAGTTTCCAAAGTCTTCAGACATAGAGTTGGCAATCGCAACATCTGTGCCTGTTCCATCGGGATCTAGGGCCTGCATATAGGTTTCGAGGGCCTTGTCTCGCTTGAATCCCATGGTGTTATCGAGGCTGGAGGCAGTCTTTATCTTTTTAGGTTCTTGTACAGTCAAGGTATTCGTCGATTCCACCTCAGGTTTTTGTGTGAAATACGCACACACACTGTTGTTTGGAATGCGGCTCTTCTTGCCTGGAACTGGATCATAGGGTGCTTCACCGGATGCAATACGTTCTTGTGCGTCCGTGTAAGAAAAGAGAATATTACCGACTCGTAAAAAATAATCAGCGACAGTGCTTCCACTTTCCAAACCGGCGATTTTTGATTCAAGTTCTTGAATTTGTGTTTCAAGACGACTATGTTTCATCAAGGTCCGAATATCTTGCACTTGAGCGAGGATGTGGGGACTGGTATAATCTCGCTCGGCAATTGCAAGTTCTTGTTTCATAGCCTTTAATTTTGCACGTAAATCTGGAAGATTGTTTTTTTCTTCCGCAAAGGTGGACAATTGTTGCGTGTGCAAAGATTCAAGGGTTTTTGCACTTTCAGTCACTTTTGCTACCTTATTTGTTGGTACAGGAAGATCTTCCTTGCACAACAATTGATCTAGGGACACATGCGACATTGTCTACATGTTGTAGGGAAAGCATGTTTAGATAGTAGGGAAGCCTTGCACGCAGTCAAATGTGTTTTGCGGTCTATTTGCTGTCGAGACGTCCCCGGAGTGTTTCCGTCATTTTTCGGAAAACTCCCGGTGTTGCCAAAATTTTTTTCTTTGAGCAAGATATAAACCATGGGATCAGGAGGCCTTATGCAACTCGTCGCTTATGGCGCACAAGATATCTACCTTACGGGTAACCCACAGATCACCTTCTTCAAGGTCGTCTACCGTCGCCACACTAACTTTGCCATGGAGGCCATCGAGCAGACCTTCTCTGGCACGGCCAACTTCGGCAAGAAGGTCCAGTGCACGATCTCCCGTAACGGCGATCTGATTCACCGTGTCTACCTCCAGGCCACTCTCCCCCAGGTGGCCCTCCAGGCCTCTGACGGCTCTGGTGCCCAGTTCCGTTGGCTCAACTGGGTTGGCCACAACTTGATCAACAACGTGTATGTTGAGATTGGTGGTCAGCAGATTGACAAGCACTACGGTGATTGGCTCCACATCTGGAACGAGCTTACCCAGGAGGCGGGCAAGCAGGCCGGTTATGCCGAGATGGTGGGCAACGTTCCTGAGCTGGTGAACCTGCTCGTGCAGGGTGGCGAGGGCTGCGATGCCGCTTGCACGTACAACACGGAGCCCAACGCCCTCAACGAGGTTGCGTCTTGCGCCCCTGAGTACACTCTGTACATTCCCCTGCAGTTCTGGTTCTGCCGCAACCCTGGTCTTGCGCTGCCCCTGATTGCCCTCCAGTACCACGAGGTCAAGATCTGGCTGGAGTTCGAGCAGCTGGCCAACCTGTGCTTCGACTACTCCTCCGCCTCTCCCTCTTACCAGCATACCATCCGTGACCGTGTGGCCACGTCTGGCCTGGTCTCTGCGTCCCTGTATGTTGACTACATCTACCTGGACACGGATGAGCGCCGACGCTTCGCCCAGGTCTCCCACGAGTACCTGATCGAGCAGCTGCAGTTCACGGGCGGTGAGTCTGTGACCTCTTCTGCCAACAAGATCAAGATGAACTTCAACCACCCTTGCAAGGAGCTCGTGTGGGTTGTTCAGCGTGATTCTTTCGTGGACTGCGCCGATGCCATCATCAACCCCTACAAGGGCCAGCAGCGCAACAACTACTCCGACTGGTGGGACCGCTCGGTTCTGGAGTCCGGCTACTCCGTGACCCGTGTGGAGGGTCTGGCGGGCTACAACCCTGTCGTGACGGCCAAGATCCAGCTCAACGGCCATGACCGATTTGATGAGCGTGAGGGCAAGTACTTCAACTTGGTCCAGCCTTACCAGCACCACACCAACATCCCCGCTGTTGGTATCAACGTGTACTCCTTTGCGCTCAAGCCTGAGGAGCACCAGCCCAGCGGCACCTGCAACTTCTCCCGTATCGACAATGCCACCCTCAACCTCACCCTCTCCAACAACACTGTCGGCTCTACTCTCTCTGCGCAGGTTCGCATCTATGCGGTCAACTACAACGTTCTTCGTATCATGAGTGGTATGGGTGGACTTGCCTACTCCAATTAAAGTGGAGTTTGCGACTGTATTTTTTATTTTTTTTGGATTTTCATGCGACAAAATTGAATAACATGAATACCCATTTTCAGAGTCTTAGAATAAGAGCCCGAAAATGGAATTGATAAAATGTGCCTATGAAGAGTGTAAATTTAAACCAAAGGAAATGATCAGTGGATACTGTAAGAAACATCACTTGTAACATTATAAAAAGAACCTTTATTCCTCGACAAATGTAAAGAAATTTCGATAAAGGCCTCATTATTGTAAATCCCCCCAATCACGTCTTCGCCGCTGTTTTCGTGTATATTTTCCACCATTTTGAAAAAAGACCTTTGTTGTATAGGCAACGTTCTCTAATTTGGGATTCGGTACTGGCATCACCATTTTCATACTATGAAAGTGCAAGTCTGTTAGTTTCTTTACAAAGGCATCAATCCACGGTGCCATATAGAACCATAGATCGCCTATATCCACTCGTTCTTTTAACTGATTGAAAAAGACTTCCCATGTTGAACTCTCATTGAAGAGTTGTTTCATGGTTTCTAAAGGCAAGGGGTGTTCTGTCGTCACATGACTGTCAAACTCTTCCCAACTGCGCTTCAATTCTTGAAATCGTTGTGACTGTCTTGTAAAGAGTTCTTCGTCACTCGCATTGAGAAAGGTCGCTCCCATTTTAACCATATACCACGTTGCGCCATAGAACACATAATAAAAGGATGGTACATCAATACTTTGAAGATCACCGCAAGATCGTTTGCTAGAGTCATCAAAGGTAATATGGGTCACGTGGGGAAAATTATCATGGATGTAGGATAGCGCCAAGGCAACTATATGTTGCGTGCCGATATCCCGTCTGTATCGACCCGAGAGTGAACACCCTTCATCATGACACAAGGATGCTATACTGTCTGAGTGTATTACTTGGGCGGAGATGCACCAGGAGTCAAGTCCACCAATATAGATCATAGTACTATAATCAGAGGTACGAACTGTTAGCAAGAATTTGTTCACAGTTGTTTGTATCTCTTCCCTTCGTTCCACATGCGATTCTTTCTTTTTATAATAGGACGGCATCTACAGATTCAATATATTCATTTTTAGACCGCAAAAAATGAAGTTGTAAATAACTTTCATAAGATAGTAAAATGGAACTCAATCCCGACAGCCTCGCATCGAATGTATTAGACCCGTTCTCCAATCAGAAAACTCAAGCCAAGATCAATATTCGTATTCAACAGCGAAATGGCAAGAAATCCATTACCACGATTCAAGGCCTGGACGCAGATCTCGACGAGAAACGCATTTGTAAGGCGATGCGTAAGGAGTTTAATTGTAACGGATCGGTTGACGAAGACAAGGAATACGGAACCATTATACAATTACAGGGGGATCAACGAGCCCTAGTAAAGGAGTGGTTGATTGCACAGGAAATTCTGACAAAGGAGGAAGCGGACGAACGTTTGGTGGTTCATGGATTCTAGACCGCTGAACTTTTAAAATAAGCACTTAAGACGACCCGAAGGGTCGTCTTGAAAGGCTTTTTAATAGATTCAGGGCGCCCTTAAGAAGTAAACAAATCCGCATAGCGGATTTGTTTACCTGAACAATCAAGTTGGCCAGAGGCCAACTTGATTGTAACTGTGTGAACTTAAAAATGGGCACCTCTGGTGCCCATTTCTAATGTTCACGTGTCTAAAAAATGAAAAAAAATGAAATCGCAACAGACGAATCAAGACTGTTCATCATGGACACCGAACAGCCTATTCAATCACCACCCGTCACAGAGCAAACGATGTTATCGACCTCGTACAACCTGCTGTATGGACTGCTGGTATCCTTCTTTCTCCCGTACTTAGGCTTTCATGCAGCCCATTTCGTGAGTGCGAATATTTACGCCTATGTCTGCGCCAATCCCACGTTTTATGGCTATGTCATGTCGCTTATATCGACTGGGAGTCCTGTATGTGCATCGATCTTGAATGTGATGGTACAAACATCGTATGGGGTTACGGGCGTCATCTTTGCGTCGGCTACGTCTTTAATCGCCCTGTTAGGATCTTGTTACACAGGAAAGAAGTAATTACTGCAATATGCTTAAACCCTACGACCCTTATAGAAACTTACATGGAATGAGACTTCTTGGGTATTTATTTTTGGCCTTACAAATTTTTGCCAATCCGCCGGTGATACAAGAATGGGGAGATAATTCTACGGTTGTTTCATTGTATAACGAAACAAGGGGCTTATTGATTTTTGAGACCCCGGCTCGATATATATCAGGACGACGTTTGCTGCAAGTGACACCCACGGATATCGTCCAATCAAATTATCCATCATTTGGAAGGCAACTCGCATGTGCTACCTGTGTCGCTGGCAAATACTGCTCAGGATCCACATGTCTCACCTGTGCTGCTGGAACATATAAAACAACGTCATCTGGAACAGCTGCCTGTACCACCTGTACGTCTTGTGTCGCGGGAACCACCTATCAGATCGGTGCGTGTACTGCTACAGCGAACAGGGTGTGTACAACATGTAGTACATGTGCCGCTGGTACACGGAGAAGTGCTACCTGTACAACAACTGCTAATACGGGGTGTACAGCGTGCGTAGCGGGATCCACCTTCAGTACAACGACGAATGCTGCGACCTGTACAACTTGTGCGGCTGCTTGTGTCGCGGGAACTACCTATCAATCCACGGCCTGTACAGTAACGACGAACAGGGTGTGTTCAGCGTGTTCGTCATGTGCTGCTGGAACATGGAGAAGTGCTACCTGTACTGCGTTGGCAAATACAGGATGTACCGCCTGTATCGCTGGATCCACGTTCAGTACAACAACGAATGCTGCTTCCTGTACTGCCTGCTCAACTTGTGCGGCTGGAACCTATGCGTCCACTGCTTGCTCTACTACCGTGAATAGAGCCTGTACAGCCTGCGTAGCAGGAACAAGTTACAGTACAACTACCAATGCCGCAGCATGTACAGCCTGTACCGTTTGTGCCGCTGGAACAAGGAGAAGTGCGACCTGTACAACAACCGCAAACACAGGATGTACTGCTTGTGTAGCAGGATCCACCTTCAGTACAACAACGAATGCGGCTACCTGTACAACCTGTGCGACTGCTTGTGTCGCAGGCACTACCTATCAATCCACGGCTTGTACAGTAACGACGAACAGGGTATGTTCCGCATGTACCGTTTGTGCCGCTGGCACGTACAGGGCCACTCTATGTACAGCGTTGGCAAATACAGGGTGTACCGCCTGTGTAGCAGGCTCCACATACAGTACAACGACGAATGCCGCATCCTGTACAGCTTGTACTTCTTGTGCCGCAGGCACCTATGCGTCCACTGCTTGCTCAACCACCGTGAATAGGGCATGTACAGCCTGCGTAGCGGGAACTAGTTACAGTACAACAACTAATGCGGCTGCCTGTACAGCCTGTACCGTTTGTGCCGCTGGCACACGGAGAAGTGCTATCTGTACTACAACGGTGAACACGGGGTGTACGGCTTGCGTAGCAGGATCCACATTCAGTACCACCACGAACGCAGCGACCTGTACAACCTGTGCTGCTGCTTGTATAGCAGGTACCACCTATCAATCAACAGCCTGTACCGTAACGACAAACAGGGTGTGTTCAGCGTGTTCGATATGTGCTGCTGGCACGTATAGGGCTACTCTATGTACAGCGTTGGCAAATACAGGATGTACAGCCTGTATAGCGGGATCCACTTACAGTACAACAACGAATGCTGCGACTTGTACTGCCTGCTCAACTTGTGCCGCTGGCACCTATGCGTCTACAGCCTGCTCAACTACTGTGAATAGAGCTTGTACAGCATGCGTAGCAGGAACAAGTTACAGTACAACTACCAATGCGGTCGCCTGTACAGCCTGTACCGTTTGTGCCGCTGGCACACGGAGAAGTGCGACATGTACAATAACTGCTAATACCGGATGTACAGCATGCGTGGCGGGATCTACATTTAGTACTACAACGAATGCCGCCACCTGTACAACCTGCTCTGCTGCTTGTGTCACGGGCACAACCTATCAATCAACAGCCTGTACAGTAACGACGAACAGGGTGTGTTCGGCGTGTTCGTCGTGTGCCGCCGGTACTTACAGGGCCACTCTATGTACAGCATTAGCCAACACAGGGTGTACCTCGTGCATAGTTGGATCTACCTACAGCACAACGACAAATGCTGCGTCATGTACAGCATGTACGTCTTGTGCTGCTGGTACCTACGCATCCACTGCTTGTTCAACCACTGTGAATAGGGCTTGCACATCCTGTGTGGCTGGAACAAGTTACAGCACCACGACGAATGCGGCAGCATGTACAGCCTGTACAGTTTGTGCTGCTGGCACACGAAGAAGCACTACTTGTACAATAACTGCCAACACAGGATGTATTGCTTGTGTAGCAGGATCCACATTCAGTACCACGACGAATGCTGCGACCTGTACAACGTGTGCTGCTGTTTGCGTCGCAGGAACCACCTATCAATCCACGGCTTGTACTGTAACGACAAACAGGGTTTGTACGACTTGTTCTGTTTGTGCAGCTGGAACTTATAGATCAGCAACCTGTACTGCGTTAGTCAATACAGGGTGCACTTCTTGCGTCGCTGGAACCACCTACAGCACCACGACAAATGCTGCGTCTTGTACTACCTGTGCTACCGCTTGCGTTGCGGGCACCACCTATCAGTCTACAGCCTGTACAGTCACGACAAATAGAGTTTGTTCGACTTGTTCTGTATGTGCTGCTGGCACCTACAGATCTGCGACCTGTACAGCGTTAGCAAACACTGGGTGCACCGCATGTGTAGCGGGTTCCACATATAGTACTACAACAAATGCCGCATCATGTACAGCATGTACAACATGTCTTGTGGGCCAAACAGAAACGGTACCATGTACTGTCACAACGAATCGTGTTTGTGCGTATCTTTCTCAGACGCCAACGGTTACTCTTACAGGCACTCCTAGTAAAACTGCAACTGCAACACAAACTGCATCGGCATCTGTGACAAATACAGTCACTTCAAGTCGAACAAAATCTGGCATTACCACCGCAAGTAATACAGAAACACCATCAAACACAATGTCCAAGTCTGGAACACAAACAATAACTCCATCCAGAACTCTTATTTTGTCGGTATCTTCAACCCAAACTCGTTCAGTAACAGCAACAGGTCCAATTACACCATCACAAACTCTCCTGCAAACTACTACACCTAGTCAAACAATTACACAATCCGGAATCCCTTCTCAAACGAGTACATCTAGTCAGACTATTACTAGGACTGTAACCTCTTCTAATACTCTTACATCTAGTCAGACGATTACCAGATCTGGAACTCCTTCTCAAACGAGTACACCTAGTCAGACGATTACCAACACTGGAACTCCTTCTCAAATGAGTACACCTAGCCAAACGATTACCAGAACTGGAACTCCTTCTCAAACGAGTACACCTAGTCAGACGATTACCAGAACTGGAACTCCTTCCAATACTCTTACACCTAGTCAGACGATTACCAGAACTGGAACTCCTTCCAATACTCTTACACCTAGTCAGACGATTACCAGAACTGGAACTCCTTCCAATACTCTTACACCTAGTCAGACGATTACCAACACTGGAACTCCTTCTCAAATGAGTACACCTAGTCAGACGATTACCAACACTGGAACCCCTTCCAATACTCGCACACCTAGCCAGACGATTACCAACACTGGAACTCCTTCTCAAATGAGTACACCTAGTCAGACGATTACCAACACTGGAACCCCTTCCAATACTC